>ERZ1034952.748-NODE-748-length-28936-cov-12.540528_pt1 | contig 28936 bp, 24 predicted proteins | sample MGYA00520625_ERZ1034952 | MGnify/ENA primary metagenome ERZ1034952 (study PRJEB33766, sample SAMN09781773) | gut metagenome | biome: gut microbiome | host: Homo sapiens | place: Madagascar | study: EMG produced TPA metagenomics assembly of the PRJNA485056 data... | reverse complement strand
TTATTTAACAAAATCATATAATCAAATTATAGAGAAATGCAAACAAATACAATTATATTTTTATGGAGGTTAGTAAACTATGAAAAACAATTTTCCACACGTATTCAGCCCTCTTACGATCAGAGGTATGACACTCAAAAATCGTGTTGTAATGATGCCTATGGGAAGTGATTTCGCCGGACATGATGGGGAACTGAGCGACGAACATATCAAATATTATGAGCTGCGTGCACGTGGCGGCACAGGGCTTATCATGGTTGAAAATGTCTGTGTAAAATATCCGGAAGGATCAAACGGAACGACACAGCTGCGTCTTGACAAAGACTGTTACATTCCACGCCTTTTTACATTAACGGAAGCCTGTCACAGACAGGGGGCGCTGATGGGGATTCAGATCAATCATGCAGGTGCGTCTGCGATGAGTTCCAGAATCGGTATGCAGCCGGTATCTGCGTCACGTTTTCCGTCAAAAGCCGGTGGAGAGATTCCGCGCGGACTTTCGAAAGAGGAGATCGCAAGCATTGCAAAAGATTATGGAACCGCTGCAAAGAGAGCAGTCAATGCCGGATTTGATGTTGTAGAGATCCATGCCGGACACTCTTATCTGATCAGCCAGTTCTTATCGCCGACTACAAATGACCGTACAGATGAATTTGGCGGATCTGCTGAGAACCGTGCCCGTTTCTGCCGTATGGTCATTGATGAAGTCCGTAAGGCTGTCGGACCTAGAGTTCCGATCTCTCTGCGTCTTAGTGTAGACGAGCTTGTCGAAGGTGGTAATACGGTAGAAGATTGCCTGGAATATCTGGAATACCTGAACGATGAAGTAGATATCTTCGATACTTCAGCCGGATTAAATGCTTCTATCCAGTATCAGATCGATGCGAACTATCTGGAAGATGGATGGCGTTCATACATGGCGAAGGCGGTTCGTGATAGATTCGGAAAGCCGACGATTGCGATCGGAAATATCCGTGATCCTAAGATCGCCGATGACATCCTTGCCAGAGGTGATGCTGATCTGATCGGTATGGGACGTGGACTGATCGCCGATCCTGACTGGTGTAATAAAGCACAGTACGGGGATGTATGTGATATCCGTAAATGTATCTCTTGTAACGTCGGCTGTGTCGGCAACCGTATCGGCGGTAACAAACCGCTTCGCTGTACGGTCAACCCGGATCTGATAGGCGGAGAAGCTTATAAAAAACAGAAAGTAAATAAACCATGTAATGTCGTAGTTGTAGGTGCCGGAACTGCCGGACTGGAAGCTGCATGTACAGCTGCCGAAGTTGGATGTAAAGTTACGTTACTGGAGAAAGAGAAAGAAGCAGGCGGTCTGTCGGTAGAGATCTCTAAGATTCCTGCGAAGAAGAGACTTGCGGATTTCCCGACTTATCTGAAATATCGTGCATCAAAGCTTCCGAATCTGACAATCAAAACAGGAGTAGATGCAACGGTCGCAGAGATCAAAAAATACAACCCGGATCTTGTTGTAAATTCAACTGGTTCGGTACCGCTCCTTCCACCGATCGAAGGACTGCATGACAATCTTGGAAAGAAAGATGCCAGCGTGTATTCTATCAAAGATATGATTGCAGATGTTAAGAACTATCCGGAAGATATGACAGGCAAAAAGGTTGTTGTTGTCGGAGGTGGTGCGGTAGGACTTGATGTTGTTGAATTCTTTGCCCCACGCGGTGCAGAGACAACCATCATTGAAATGATGCCGGTTATCGGAAACGGACTGGATGCATCTTCTACATCAAGCATGAAAGAATGCATGGAAAAACATCATGTAAGACAGATGACGAATACAGCCCTGCAGAAAGTAAATGCACATTCCTTCCTCGTAAAATACGATGGAAAAGAAGAAGAACTTCCGTTTGACTATGGTTTCGTATGTCTCGGAATGAGAGCGAATGCCCCGATTTGGAATGACATTCAGGAAGCTTTTACAGGTGAAGATGTGGAAGTCCTCAACATTGGTGATTCTGTACGTGCGAGACGTATCATTGACGGAACGGATGCCGGACGCCATATGGTATTGAATACTCTTGAAAGATTGAACTATCTTTAAAATATGTCCCTAAAAGGGAACCCCTTTCCAATATCAATATAAATACAAAGAAGCTTCGGAGAATCCTGCTACCTGTGATTCTCCGAAGCTTTTTGTGAAAATAACTATCTCCGGGTCCACTTCTATGATATGATATAGTATAACTGATCAATAAAAAACAATTGGGGGAAATACGTAATGAAAAGTTTGCTGATTCTCGGTGCAGGCGGATTCGGCCGGATGGTAGCGGAGACTGCGCAGGCACTGGGGTATGAAAAGGTTGTATTTTTGGATGATGCGGTGAAGGATGAAGAGGTCATCGGAATGTGCTGTGATTATGAGATCAGGCATAAAGAGTATCCGGTGGCAGTAGCAGCATTTGGAAATAACAAGATGCGTCTGTACTGGACGGATAAATTGCTGGAAGAAGGGTATGAGGTACCGGCAATCGTACATCCGTCTGCAGTTGTAAGTCCGAGTGCGGTGCTGGAGCCGGGCTGTTTCGTGATGCAGAGAGCGGTGGTAAATACCAATACCCGGATCGGACGTGCGGTGCTGGTGAACAGCGGGGCGATCGTAGATCACAATTCGGTGGTATATGCCGGAGCGCATGTCGGACTGGGAAGTGTTGTAAAGTCAGACTGTACGATCGAGAGCGGACGCAAAGTGGAGGCAGGAGAAGTGATCTTCTCAACCAGAAGGAAGATCGAGGGCGTGGACAGCCGGAGCCTGGAAGATGCCGTGTACGCATTTGGTTTCGGGCAGCAGTGCAGTTATGTGAAGCCGTTCGGAGAAGGCCACATCAATGAGACTTATGCAGTCTATATGCCGGGCGCAGATGGAAAGGATACGCCGCTCTATGTTTTGCAGCGCATCAATATTAATGTATTCAAGAACCCGGATCAGGTAATGGCGAATATATTCGGCGTTACGGAGTATCTGCGCAGTATGATCCGTGAGGAAGGCGGAGATCTGGACAGAGAGGCATTGTCTTATATTAAGACAAAATCAGGAGAGAGCTATTTTGAAGATGCGGACGGACAGCCATGGCGCTGCCTGCATTATGTACCGGATTCTGTGTGCTATCAGATGGTGGAGAGACCGGAACAGTTCTATCAGTCGGCACTCAGCTTTGGCCATTTTCTGAAGCAGCTGGGGGATTATCCGGCCGAGAGTCTCTATGAGACGATTCCGAAGTTCCACGATACGGTGAAGCGTTTCCATGATTTCAAAGACGCACTGCGGAAAGATGTGAAGAACAGGGCAAGACTTTGCCGTGAAGAAATAGAGTTTGTACTGGCACGCGAGGATGACTGCGGTGTCCTTATGAAGCAGCTTGAGGAAGGAATACTTCCGCTCCGTGTGACGCACAACGATACCAAGCTGAATAACATTTTGTTTGATAAGAATACAGGAGAGGGACTGTGCATCATCGATCTGGACACGATCATGCCGGGACTTGCGGCAAATGACTTTGGTGACTCCATCCGGTTCGGGGCATCGACAGCGGAAGAAGATGAGAAGGATCTGAACAAGGTACACTTTGATATAGAGCTTTACCGCATCTACGTGAAAGGGTATCTGGAGATGGCAAAGGATGTACTGACACCGGCGGAGAACGCCAGTCTTCCGTGGGGAGCGAGACTTATGACACTGGAATGCGGCATGCGTTTTCTTGCTGACTTCCTCCAGGGCGATGTATATTTCAAAACAACTTATCCGGAACACAATCTTGTTCGGGCAAGAACACAGTTCAGGCTTGTAAAAGAGATGGAAGAACAGTTTGATCAGATGCAGGAAATCGTTGAGACGTTCTGAAAGTGAGAAAAAATTGTTGTAACTAAAATACAATTTAATTTTCAGTTTAAAGTTGACAGATAATAAAATGCATTTTATTATAAATATAAGTTTGATATATAAAGATAACGAAGAGAGTTAAAACGGAAGGAGAATTCAACAGATGTTAAACGATAATTTTGTGACATTTGAAATTGGAAAAGCAAAGCATATCGCACTCGTTGCCCATGATGGTAAGAAAAAAGAACTGATCGAATGGTGCGACAAGAATAAGGAAATCTTAAAAGGTCATTTCTTATGCGGTACAGGTACAACCGCACGTCTGATCGCAGAGAAGACCGGGCTTCCGGTAAAGGGATATAACAGCGGCCCGCTTGGAGGAGATCAGCAGGTCGGAGCGAAGATCGTAGAAGGACAGATCGACTTTATGATCTTCCTGTGGGATCCGTTAGAGGCACAGCCGCACGATCCGGATGTAAGAGCATTGTCCCGTATTGCCGTTCTTTACGATATCCCTACAGCTAACAATCTTGCAACAGCAGATTTTATGCTGAAGTCTGAATTTATGAATTCTACATATGAAAGAAAGGTAGAGAACTTTAACAAGACCATTCAGGACAGAGTGGAGAAGATGAAATAGAAGCTAAAGAGCAGCTGCGCATTCCGTAAAAAAAGGAATCGCAGCTGTTTTTTGGCTTTTTTTATATTTCTGCAAAATAAGATTGACATACGGTATCATCTGTGCTATTCTAACACTACAAACTTTAACACTTTAAAGCGCAACGCTTTAATGCAGATTAGCGAAGCAACAAGTAAAAAAGAAATGAGGAAAGTAGAGGAGAAAGGTTATGGCGATGAAATTATTGATGCTGGTGATATTTTTTGCAATTATGGTATTGGTTGGCATCTATGCAAGAAAGCATGCGACAAGTGTAGACGGTTATGTGTTAGGGGGGAGATCGGTAGGCCCGTGGCTTACAGCATTTGCGTATGGTACGTCATACTTTTCAGCGGTTGTATTTGTAGGATATGCAGGTCAGTTCGGATGGAAATACGGTCTTGCGTCGACATGGATCGGAATCGGAAATGCGATCATTGGAAGTCTGCTGGCATGGGTGGTACTTGGAAGACGTACCAAGGTAATGACACAGCATCTGAATTCCAAGACGATGCCGGATTTCTTTGGTGAGAGATATGGAAGTAAGGCGCTGAAGATTACGGCTTCAGCGATCGTATTCATATTCCTGGTGCCGTATACAGCTTCTGTATACAATGGGTTGTCAAGATTGTTTGGAATGGCATTTAACATTCCTTATAAATATTGTGTAATCGGAATGGCAGTATTTACAGGAATCTATGTTATCCTCGGTGGATACATGGCTACGGCGATCAATGATTTTATTCAGGGAATCATTATGCTGGGCGGCATTGTTGCAGTCATCCTGGCAGTATTAAATGGTCAGGGCGGATTTATTCAGGCAATTAAGACCATGGCAGAGATCCCAAGTGATGTACCGGTGACAATGGGACAGCCGGGAGCATTTACTTCATTCTTCGGGCCGGATCCGTTGAATCTTCTTGGAGTGGTCATCCTGACTTCTCTTGGAACATGGGGACTTCCGCAGATGGTTGGAAAATTCTATGCGATCAAAGATGAAAAATCCATCAATACGGGAACGGTGATCTCTACATTATTTGCGATCGTGATCTCCGGAGGATGCTACTTCCTCGGAGGATTCGGAAGACTGTTTGATGCACCGGAACTGCACGATGAGGCGGGCAATATGATCTTTGACGGAATCATCCCGCATATGTTGTCAACACTTCCGGATATCCTGATCGGTATTGTAGTAGTATTGGTATTATCCGCTTCCATGTCAACACTGGCTTCACTGGTACTGACATCCAGCTCGACGCTGACACTGGATTTCTTAAAAGACAACGTGATGAAAGATATGAGTGAGAAGAAACAGGTACGAACCATGCAGGTGATGGTAGTATTCTTCATTGTATTATCGGTAGTGATCGCTATGGATCCGCCTACATTCATCGCACAGCTGATGGGAATTTCCTGGGGCGCACTTGCCGGAGCATTTCTGGCGCCATTCATGTATGGCCTCTACTGGAAAGGTGTGACGAGAGCCGCTGTATGGGCCAGTTTTGCAGCAGGTGTCGGGATTACGGTTCTGAATCTGTTCTTCCACTTTATTGCATCACCGATCAATGCAGGAGCAGTTGCAATGGTAGCAGGACTGATCGTTGTACCGGTAGTGAGCGTGCTTACACCAAAGCTTAAGAAGGACAGAGTGGATGAGATCTTTGCCTGCTATGATGAAAAGGTTACGATCACCAAGAAACGTTCGTTGGAACAGAATTAGTGGAAATAATCTGAAAAATCAAATATATTAAAAAACATCAAGTGAAGTGATTAAAATTATCACTTCCTTTTTGTGTGGGGATATGTTAGGATATAAAAGTATTAAAAATGAACAACAAAGTTGATGAATATTATTGTTGGTTTGGCAACGATGATTTGATTTGAAATATGAGGCAAAAGGAGTGGAGCTTGAATTATGAAGAATTATCAGAAATATGAGAAAAGTTATTTTATGCCGCCGGAGGTCACATATGACTGGGCGAAAAAAGATGCGGTAGAACAGCCTCCGAAGTGGTGCAGCGTAGACTTAAGAGATGGTAACCAGGCGTTGATCGAGCCGATGAGTCTGGATGAAAAGCTGGAGTTTTTCCAGATGTTGGTAGATATTGGATTTAAGGAGATCGAGGTTGGATTCCCGGCTGCTTCCGAGACAGAATATCAGTTTATGAGAACCCTGATCGAAAAAGACATGATTCCGAATGATGTAACGGTCCAGGTATTGACACAGGCAAGAGAGCATATCATCAAGAGAACATTTGAAGCTGTAAAGGGAGCACCTCATGCAGTGATTCATTTATACAATTCTACCTCTGTTGCACAGAGAGAGCAGGTGTTCCGAAAAGATAAAGAACAGGTAAAACAGCTGGCGATCGACGGGGCAAAATTACTTCTGAAGCTTGCAAGTGAGACAGACGGTAACTTTACATTCGAATACAGCCCGGAGAGTTTCCACGGAACAGAAGTGGACTATGCTGTAGAAGTGTGCAATGAGGTGTTGGATGTATGGCAGCCGACAGCTGATAATAAAGCGATCATCAATATTCCTACAACTGTAGAAAACGCAATGCCGCATACATTTGCTTGCCAGTTAGAGTATGTACATAAGCATCTGAAACACAGAGAGAATGTTGTACTTTCCCTGCATCCGCACAACGACAGAGGATGCGGTGTGGCGACAGCGGAGCTTGGTATCCTTGCAGGTGCCGACCGTATCGAAGGTACACTGTTCGGAAACGGAGAACGTACCGGTAACGTTGACATTATTACACTTGGCATGAATATGTATTCCCAGGGTGTAGATCCGGGACTTGATTTCTCGAATATGAAAAAGATCCGTGAGACTTATGAACGCCTGACAAGAATGCAGGTATACGACCGTCAGCCATATTCCGGAGATCTGGTGTTTACGGCATTTTCGGGATCTCATCAGGATGCGATCGCAAAAGGTATGGCATGGAGAGATGAGAAGAAATGTGACAAATGGACGGTTCCATATCTGCCGATCGATCCGAAGGATGTCGGAAGAGAATACGATTCAGACGTTATCCGTATCAATAGCCAGTCCGGTAAGGGCGGCGTAAATTACATCTTAATGCACAGCCACGGAATCAATCTTCCAAAGGCAATGCGTGAAGAAGTAGGATATATGGTAAAAGATGTATCGGATAAAGCACACAAGGAGCTGACACCGGATTGGGTATACCAGATCTTCTCAGATCATTATATTAATACAAAATCCATCTTCCACATCGACGAGTGCCATTTTAAACAGGTAGATGGAATCACTGCGGAAGTGACGATCAATCATGCAGGAGAGAGCAAAGTGATCACTTCGAATGGAAACGGACGTCTGGATGCAGTAAGCAATGCGATCAAGCAGTATTTTAACATCAGCTATGAATTATCCTTCTATGAGGAGCATTCGCTTACAAAGGGATCTTCTTCTAAGGCTGTGGCTTATGTGGGAATTATCTGCAACGGAAAGACATTCTGGGGTGTAGGAATCGATCCGGATATCATCAGAGCTTCCATTGAAGCCTTGATCGTTGCGGTAAATAAGATTGAAGAACTTGGGAGTGCTAATGCATGTACGGATGCAAGAATGATCGAGATCATGAATTATGTACAGGCGAATTATATTGACATTACATTAGATGACCTGGCAGAAAACTTCTTCCTGTCCAAACCTTATCTGTCAAAATACATTAAGGAAAAATCCGGAATGACATTTGGGGATCTGGTGAAGAAGATCCGCATGAAGAAAGCGAAAGCACTGCTCAAGAGCAGCAATATGACGGTTGAGAATATTGCAATGTCGGTAGGATATCAGAATGTGGAACATTTTAACAGACTGTTCAAGAAAGCTTATAATATGACTCCGATGCAGTTTAGAAATCAGAAATAGAATAAGTAATGAAAAGTTGTGAGGGATGTGCCGGAAGGTGCATCCCTTTTAAAAGTGCGTAAACGGAAAAATAAAAATATACATATAAAAAGATAGGAATCGAGATGGATTTCATGTATAATAAATAATAGACTTTACAGAAAACATGATTGGGAGGAAGAGATAGAAATGTTAAAGTACATATTGATGATCCTTGGCGGTGTGATTTTTATCGCAGGATACTACTTCATGCAGCAGAATGAAGGCAGGGGGAAGACGATGATGTTCTATTCGTTGTTTACTTATGCCGGTCTGACACTGGTGATCCTTTCCGGGGCAAGAGTTCTGGATCCTTTCTTTGAAGGACTCGGAAAGAACGGGGAGATGATTCAGCTGGCAGTAGAAGTTGCCTGCTTTGTAATTGGTGCGGAATTACTTCTGAAGCCTGCGTTCGAAGACCAGAAAGAGATCGGAACAAAGAAGAATATTACACCACGTGGATCCGGAGATTCATTCAGTGCGAAGGCAAATAGGAAAGAAAGCACGAAGAAGACGAAGAAAAATAATAATCAGATTAAAAGAAGTTACAGTACAGGGAATAAAAAATATCGTAAAAAATAAAAGAATATGATAGATTGAGCCGGAGGTGACAACAAAAAAGCCGGAAAACCCGTCCCCATAAAAATAAGACTTGCATAAGCAAGTCTTATTTTTTATGTACGGTATTTAATTCACGAATTATTTACCTTCAACCATCTTGTCGAACTTCTTAGTAAATGCTAACATGATAACTCCGCAGGCAACGATGATGAGTGTAACAACACCATATGCTTTGACGAAGTCGAAGTTTCCGAGCCAGTTATAAAGTGGTCCGTAAGCTTTACCAGAGAAGAAGATGATCAGTGGCCATACACCAAGCATTGTTCCAAGAAGTTTCTTTGGAGCATATTTGCTGATGAAAGCATTTCCAAGTGGTGAGAAGATAACCTCTCCAAGTGACATACATACAGATGCCAGGATGATTACCCAGATACCAACTGGATCTTTTGTGCCCTGTCCTGAAAGTGCAGCGGCAAGAACCATAGATCCTGTACAAAGACCAAGGATGATAATTCCGATAGCAGTCTTTGTGAACATTCCCCAGTCACCCTGTGGACGCTGTCTCATCTTAGCCCAGATACCTGCGAAGATAGGGCAAAGAATGATACAAAGAAGTCCGTTCATTGAGTCGAACCAGGCAGTAGGCATCTCGAAGGAACCGATGTTCCAGTTAGCCCATCCAGATCCTCCCTGAGATACTGGACCGAATTCATAGTAAACAGGCATGTAAGCCATGTACCAGATCAGCCAGAAGATACCAGAGAATACGGTTACGATCAGAATTGCGATAACACGGTTTCTCTCAAGCTTCGTAAGTGGTGCATTGTCCTTTTCTTTGTCTGCTTTTTCAACATTCTCAGAACGGTTATCAACAAGGAATGGTTTCTTTCCGGCATCGCCGAAAGATTTCATTCCAACGAACCACCATACACAGTCGATAAACAGGAAGATTCCGCAAATAAGGAACATTGTACGGTATCCAGCGTTTGTACCAACCAGTGAAAGGAATGTAGTACCACAGAATGATCCGATGTTAACGAACATGTACTGTAAATTGAATACAGTATCAAGTTCATCCTGGTCAGCTAATGGGAAGAGACGTCCGTTGATACCGGATACGTTTCCTTTGAAGAAACCAGTACCGATAGAAACGAGGATAATCATTACCCACATCATTGCGATACCATTGGCTTCTGTTGCTCTCCAAGCACACAGATAACCAAGACCCATAAGGATCTCACCAACAGGAACAAGGATACGAGGACTAATCCAACGGTCAGCGATATATCCACCGATGATAGGTGTGATATAAGTAAATGCTACCAGGTTAGAACTCATTGCAGCACCAACAGATTTGTCAAGTCCAAGACCACCGTGAGCCGCTGTGGCTACGATAAAGATCGACAGCCCCCATTTAGCTGCATAGTATGCAAGTCTTTCAAATGAGTAGGTCAGACAGCACACATAGAAACCAAATGGTAATTTCTTTTTAGTGTTCTCCATGAGATTCACCCTCCAATATAAAATTTTTCTTTGGTTTTAACAATACGAGGAAAAACCTCTCATGTATAAAACTCTCAACGCAGTTAATCTTATCACAAACCAGACTAAAGTACAACTAATTGTTTAAGAAAAAGTTAAGGTTTTTTATATTTTGTTAGGAATATATATGTTGAAATGTAATAAAACGACCATGTATAGCCGGATAATGTAAGCAAAAATATATAAATGATAATAGAAATCAAAAATAAACAGAACCGGTTATAGAGAAACTCCATAGAGAGAACGCGTAGAAGAGTTTATAGATAATTTACAAATAATTATAAAGGATGTTCTTGAATAATCAACTATATAAGGATATAATAAGACACATATTTTGTAAAGGGGAAAATGATATGGCAAATTATTACCGTGTGGCTTATAAGGAGTCAAAGAACACGCTGAAACAGATCTGTGAACTTTTCCGTGTGGACAGCAGTGATATTACGATTAAGTTTATAGTGACGGTGATGGGACCGCTTGTGTTCTATTTTATGTGTAAATATGGAAACCCGGGAGGCGGTACGCCGGGAGGAATGACTTTTTTTGTCATAAAGTTTATTGTAGTCTGGGCACTGGCATTTGTTGCGGCAGTGATACTGAACAGAACGATCTGGAGAAAGGTGTTATCGACAACGGCAGTCGGAGATGCGGAAGAGCAGTTTGACAGACGATGCAGATTGAACGGTGGACCAGTGAGTTCCGAAATCCACTTTTTTGACGATCACTTTGACAGTGTAACTGCGAAAAAGACAAGATCATTTTCGTACAAAGATGTTACCAAGATCCTGGAGACGAAAGAGGCATTCGGTGTAGTTGTGAAGGCAGATCCAGAGACGGTCGGATCGGCGAGAGCGATGATCGGATTTCCAAAGACTGCACTGGAAGGAAACAATACGGACGAACTGGCAGAATTTCTTCTGGAAAGATGCAGGAATATGAAGAGAAAAAAAGTGAAGAAGTTTTAGAATGGAACACTGCAGATGAAAAGGCTATGTGCGTACGGAACAAAGTACGGGGACACATAGCTTTTTATATTTATGCAGGATTTATGCGGGTCGTCAAGTATTTAACAAAAAACAACACAAAGTATTGCGTTAAAGTAGCAAAAACAGTATAATATAATTGGAAAAAATTTGGTTTTACTTTTCAATACAGAAAAAGCAAAAAACCCAATTTGAAATAATGAAAATGGAGGGCTAGACTATGGGCAACATGGCAGCAGACAATGCAGCAGGTAAGAGAATCAACAGTTTACTTGATGCAGGCAGTTTTGTTGAGATCGGTGGAGCAGTAACAGCAAGAACGACTGATTTTAACATGCAGGAAAAAGAAACTCCGGCAGACGGTGTGATCACCGGATATGGAGTGATCGATGGAAATCTGGTATACGTATACAGCCAGGACGCCACTGTTTTAAATGGCGCGATCGGCGAGATGCATGCAAAGAAGATTTCTAATATCTATGATATGGCAATGAAGATGGGAGCACCGGTCATCGGACTGGTTGACTGTGCAGGATTCAGACTTCAGGAAGCAACAGATGCATTAGAAGCATTTGGAAAGCTTTATCAGAAGCAGTCAATGGCTTCCGGAGTGATCCCTCAGATCACAGCAATCTTCGGAACATGCGGTGGTGGACTTTCTATCGTACCGGCTCTGACAGATTTTACATTTATGGAAGCAAAGAATGGTAAATTATTTACCAATACTCCGAATGCAATTCCTGGAAATGACATTTCCAAATGTGATACATCTTCTGCGGCATTCCAGAGCGAGACAACAGGTCTTGTGGACGGAACAGGATCAGAAGAAGATATCCTTGCAGACATCCGTTCTCTTGTATGTATGTTACCGTGTAACAATGAAGAGGATTCTTCTTATGAAGAATGTAACGATGATCTGAACCGTGTATGTGCAGACCTTGCGAATGCAAAAGAAGACACAGCGATCGCTCTTACAATGATTTCTGATGACAACATCTTCTGCGAAGTGAAGAAAGCATATGCAAAAGATATGGTGACTGGATTCATCAAACTGAATGGTATGACTGTTGGTGCAGTTGCTAACCGTTCGAAAGTATATAATGAAGAAGCTGAAGTGGAGGCTGAATTTGACGGCTCACTTTCTGCTGACGGAGCTGAAAAGGCTGCAGAATTCGTACAGTTCTGTGACGCATTCAACATCCCTGTACTGACACTTACAAACGTAAGCGGATTTACAGCAAGCAAATACGATGAGAAACGTATCGCAAAATCAGCAGCAAAACTTACTTATGCATTTGCAGATGCAACAGTACCGAAGGTAAATGTTGTGATCGGTAAAGCATTTGGAAGCGCTTATGTGACAATGAACAGCAAAGCAGTTGGAGCAGATATGGTATATGCATGGCCGGATGCAGAGATCGGAATGATGGATGCAAACCAGGCAGCTAAGATCATGTATGCGGATGCTGATGCAGCAACCATCAGAGAGAAAGCAGCAGAATATAAGAATCTGCAGTCAAGCCCATTATCAGCAGCGAAAAGAGGATATGTGGATACGATCATCGAAGCAGCAGATACAAGAAAATATGTGATCGGCGCATTTGAAATGTTATTCACAAAAAGAGAGGATCGTCCGGCAAAGAAACACGGTACGGTTTAGAGAGGTGAGGCAAAGTGAAGAAAAAAATAAGCGTATTACTTTGTGTGCTTGTCGCAATGCTCTGCTTTACCGCTTGCGGAAGTAAGAAAGAAAATCTTCAGTATGATAAATCAACGATCACACAGGCAACAGATTTTCTGATCGAGTATTGCAACAGTGCAGATGCAGATACTATCGAACAGTGGAATAAGATGACAGATTTTCAGATCGAGTCCCAGCTGAACCAGGCGGGCGTTCCATTTACAAAAGATAGTTTCCTTGCAGCTCTGGATGCATGGCAGCAGGGAACAAAAGAGTGTGGGGAATATGTAAGCCACGGTGATTACAAATTCGAACCATCCTCTGATGAACTGAAAGTAACGACCAGTGCAAAATTCAAAGACCGTGATGCAGATATTACATTTGTTTTTGATGAGGACCTTTATCTGGACAGTACAACGATCGATGCACATTACAGCATCGGTGAGATCATGGAAAAAGCAGGACTGAATACAATCCTTGGAATGGGTACCGTATTCGTAATCCTGATCTTTATCTCAATTCTGATCTCCCTGTTCAAATACATTCCTGCACTTGAAGAAAAATTTAAGAACAAAGGAAAAGCAGAAAGCACACAGGAAGCAGCTCCGGCTCCGGCAGCAGTTGCAGCACCTGTAGTAGAAGAAGCATCGAATGATGATGAACTGGCAGCAGTTATTTCCGCAGCGATCGCTGCTTATGAAGCAGAAGCCGGTGGAAGCACAGACGGCTTCGTAGTAAGAAGCATCAAGCGTCGTCCATCAAATAAGTGGCACGCATAATTAATTAGGAGGATGAATTCAATGAAAAATTATACAATCACAGTGAATGGCAATGTATATGATGTAACAGTAGAAGAAAACGGAACAGGTGCAGCACCGGTTGCAAGACCTGCAGCAGCACCGAAGGCAGCTCCTGCGGCAGCACCAGCAGCACCGAAGGCAGCACCTGCAGGTGGAGCAGGATCCATCGAAGTAAAAGCCGGAGCAGCCGGAAAAGTATTCAAGATCGAAGCAAATGTAGGTCAGGCTGTAAAGAAAGGTGATGCAGTTGTCATCATCGAGGCTATGAAGATGGAGATTCCAGTTGTAGCACCGGAAGACGGAACCGTTGCAAGCATTGATGTAGCAGTAGGCGATGCAATTGATTCAGGCGCTGTTCTTGCTACATTGAACTAACATCATTTTTATGGTGTTTATCTAACACGACTGGAGGTTAAAAAATGGAATATATAACGACAACATTAGGAAACCTCGTGCATCAGACGGCGTTTTTCAGTCTTACATGGGGCAATGTAGTCATGATCGCGGTTGCATGTTTTTTCCTTTATCTTGCAATCAAGCATGGATTCGAGCCTCTGCTTCTTGTTCCAATCGCATTCGGTATGTTACTGGTTAACATTTACCCGGATATCATGCTTCATGCAGAAGATGCGGCAAATGGAACAGGCGGACTGCTTTACTACTTTTATAAACTGGATGAGTGGTCAATCCTGCCTTCCCTGATTTTCATGGGTGTAGGAGCGATGACAGACTTCGGACCGCTGATCGCTAACCCTAAGAGCTTCCTTCTTGGTGCTTCTGCCCAGTTCGGTATCTTCGCAGCATACCTTGGAGCGATGGCTATGGGATTCTCTGATAAAGCGGCAGCAGCAATCTCGATCATTGGTGGAGCTGACGGACCTACCTCGATCTTCCTTGCTGGTAAGTTACAGCAGACAGCTTTGCTTGGACCGATTGCGGTAGCGGCATATTCTTATATGTCACTGGTGCCAATCATCCAGCCACCGATCATGAAGCTTCTGACAACAGAAAAAGAACGTAAGATTAAGATGGAACAGTTAAGACCTGTTTCTAAGCTTGAGAAGATCTTATTCCCGGTCATCGTTACGATCGTTGTGTGCGTGATCCTTCCTACAACAGCACCACTGGTTGGTATGTTAATGCTTGGTAACCTGTTCCGTGAGTCCGGAGTTGTAAGACAGCTGACAGAGACAGCTTCCAATGCACTGATGTACATTGTAGTTATCCTGCTTGGAACATCCGTAGGAGCAACAACAAGTGCCGAGGCATTCCTTAATATGGATACGCTCAAGATCGTATTTCTTGGTCTGATCGCATTTGCATTCGGTACAGCAGCAGGTGTACTGTTCGGTAAACTGATGTGTGTTGCAACACATGGTAAGGTTAATCCGCTGATTGGTTCTGCTGGTGTATCTGCAGTTCCAATGGCAGCCAGAGTATCACAGAAGGTCGGAGCTGAAGCAGACCCGACAAACTTCCTTCTGATGCATGCTATGGGACCAAACGTTGCGGGTGTTATCGGTACAGCCGTAGCTGCCGGAACATTCATGGCAATCTTTGGCGTAGGAATTTAAGCGATATATAATTAGGAGGAAAGAAAATGGCAGATATAGTAAAAAAACCTGTAGAGATTACAGAAACGATCCTGCGTGATGCGCATCAGTCTCTGATCGCAACTCGTATGACAACAGAGCAGATGCTCCCGATCGTTGATAAAATGGACAAGGTTGGGTATCATTCCGTAGAGTGCTGGGGTGGAGCTACATTCGATGCATCTCTTCGTTTCTTAAAAGAAGATCCATGGGAAAGACTTCGTAAATTCCGTGATGGATTCAAGAATACAAAACTTCAGATGTTGTTCCGTGGACAGAACATCTTAGGATATCGTCCATATGCAGATGATGTGGTAGAATATTTCGTACAGAAATCTGCTGCCAACGGAATCGACATCATCCGTATCTTTGACTGCTTAAATGATCTTCGTAACCTGAAGACAGCAGTTAAGACTGCAAACAAAGAAAAAGTAGAAGCTCAGATCGCATTATCTTACACTTTGGGTGATGCTTATACACTGGATTACTGGGTAGACATTGCCAAGAAGATTGAAGAGATGGGTGCAAACTCTATCTGTATCAAAGATATGGCTGGTCTTCTGACACCGTATAAGGCAACAGAGCTGATCGGAGCAATGAAAGAAGCGGTAGATCTTCCAATCCAGCTTCATACACACTACACATCAGGTGTTGCTTCTATGACTTACATGAAAGCAGTAGAGGCCGGTGTAGATGTCATTGATACCGCAATCTCACCATTCGCACTTGGAACATCTCAGCCTGCAACAGAAGTTATGGTTGAGACATTCAAGGGAACACCTTATGATACAGGATTAGACCAGAAACTTCTGGCAGAGATCGCTGACTACTTCCGTCCGATCCGTGACGAGGCTCTTGACAGTGGACTCCTTAATCCAAAGAACCTTGGTGTTAACATCAAGACTCTTCTGTATCAGGTACCAGGCGGAATGCTTTCTAACCTGACATCTCAGTTAAAAGAGCAGGGTGCTGAAGACAAGTTCTACGATGTACTTGAAGAAGTTCCAAGAGTACGTAAAGATCTTGGAGAACCACCACTTGTAACACCTTCCTCACAGATCGTTGGTACACAGGCTGTATTTAACGTACTGATGGGAGAACGTTACAAAGTTGCTACAAAAGAGACAAAAGACCTCTTAAGTGGAAAATACGGACAGACAGTAAAACCGATGAATCCAGACGTGATCAAGAAAGTACTTGGAGACGATCCTGAGATCATCACATGCCGTCCGGCAGATCTGATTCCGGATGAATTAGACACACTCCGCAAAGAATGCGAACAGTGGATTCAGCAGGATGAAGATGTACTGTCTTATGCTCTGTTCCCACAGGTTGCTGTAGACTTCTTCAAGTATAGAGAAGCACAGCAGACAAAGGTGGATGCGACAGTAGCGGATACGGAAAACGGAAGTTATCCTGTATAGGTTTTCGAGAGGACGTCAAGTGTAGAAGTTCCTGATTCAATGCGACTTCGGGTGCTTGCAAGGCGTAAGCGAAAAAAAGACGATAAGATAAGAACCGAATACATTCGGACGGAAAATCCTGATGATTTTCCGCCTCAGGTATTCTTTTGGGATGTGCTTGTAGCACATCCCAAATCTTATTTTATCGTCTTTTTTTCACCAACACCTTGCAAAGCACCCTGCGAATGCATTGAACAAGGAACTTCTACGCTTGACTATTCGCGAAAATATGCGGAGGATATTGGGTGAAGTGTGGCCTCTCGGGCGGTGATGAAAAAAGCGAGATAAAAAATTCTTTCCGGCGGAGCCCCAATAGCTTGGTGGTAACAGTAAATTCACTTTCGGGTGTCGGTGTGTGTGGCTAAGGGATAGGTGGCGGTATGGGTGAGCAGATATCGTTGATGGGATTAGAAGATGTTAAAAGAAAAGTTGGGAAAATCAGGATTCAAGATGTGCTACAAGCACAGCTTGAAAGAATACCTGAGGTGAGAAATCATTAAGATTTCTCGCTGAATGTATTCGGTGCCTGATTTTTCCCAACTTTTCTTTGTTACATCTTCTTTCCTGGCATAAGCATCTGCTCACCCATACCGCCACCTATCCCGTAACCACATATGCCCCACCCGAACTAATTGACTATTCCCCCACAAAGCTATATAATAAAACCATTGTTTGAAAAAGAGGTACATCGCATGAGCGTAAAAAATGAACTGCTGAAGATGATCGATGAAAGATATCAGAAATTCAGCAAAGGACAGAAAAAACTGGCGGATTTTATCCGTGAGGATTATGATAAAGCGGCTTTTTTGACGGCTGCGAAGATGGGGGAAGAGGTTGGTGTCAGTGAATCGACAGTTGTGAGATTTGCAACTGCCCTTGGATATGACGGGTATCCGGAGTTCCAGAAGGCTCTGGGAGAACTGGTGCGGATGAAGCTGAATTCCATCCAGCGTATGGAAGTGACGTATGGGCGGATCAGCCAGGGGGAGATCCTTGCTTCGGTTCTGCATTCGGATATTGAGAAGATCAAGCTTACGATGGAAGCAATTGACCATGAGGCATTTGAAATGGCGGTAGATACGATCTTAAAAGCAAAACGGATTTATGTGATCGGAATCAGAAGCTGCTCGCCGCTCGCAAGCTTCTTAAGCTTTTATCTGAATCTGATCTGCGAGAATGTAACGGCTGTCAATACGAACAGTTCCAGCGAGATTTTTGAACAACTGATCCGTGTCAGTGAAGATGATGTGGTGATAGGGATCAGTTTTCCGAGATATTCCATGCGTACTTTGAAAGCACTGGAATTTGCAAGCAATCGGAAAGCTACGGTGATCACACTGACAGACAGTGTACATTCTCCGATGACGTTGTATTCTTCCTGCAACCTGATCGCAAGAAGCGATATGGCATCCATTGTAGATTCACTGGTGGCACCTTTGAGTGTGATCAATGCACTGGTCGTAGCGCTCTGTATGAAGAAGCAGAAAGAGGTTATTACAACGCTTGAGACACTGGAACAGATCTGGGATGAATATCAGGTGTACAGTAAGGATGAACTGAATATGGTGGGGGATCGAGTTGAACTTTCCGGAAATGAAAATGGAAAACCAGAGAAGGATAATGGAAGATGAGTAAAGTAGTTATCGTTGGAGGAGGAGCGGCAGGAATGTTCGCTTCTATCGCAGCAGCCGAATGCGGACATCAGGTTGTGCTATATGAGAAGAATGAAAAGCTTGGGAAAAAATTGTATATTACAGGAAAAGGAAGATGCAATATAACCAATGCCTGCGATATGGAAGGATTATTTGAGGCAGTCAGAACAAATGCAAAGTTCTTATACAGCAGTTTTTACGGATACACGAATCAGCAGGTGATCGATTTCTTTGAGCGGATCAATGTGCCGGTGAAGATTGAACGTGGAGACCGTGTATTTCCGGTGTCGGATCGTTCTTCGGATGTCATCCGTGGTCTGGAACGGGAGATGGACCGTCTGGGCGTGGAAGTGCATCTGCGCACGGCAGTAAAAAAAATAGTGGAAAAAGACGGACATTTTGAAAAAGTAATACTGGGAGACCAGACGCAGGTTTGTGCAGATGCATGTATCGTGGCAACGGGCGGATTGTCTTATCAGTCAACCGGATCCACCGGTGATGGCTTCCGCTTTGCAGAAAGCCTCGGTCATACCGTGACGGAATGTATGCCGGCGCTGGTACCGATGGAATGCAAAGAGGACTGGGTGCCCGAACTGCAGGGACTTTCTCTTCGGAATGTTAATGTGACGATCTGTGACGGAAAGAAAAAGCTGTACGACGATTTCGGAGAAATGTTATTTACGCATTATGGTGTGAGCGGACCGCTGATCTTAAGTGCGAGCAGTTATGTCGGAAAGAAACTGAAAGCAAAAGAACTGACTCTTAAGATCGATCTGAAACCGGCGCTTTCAGAGGAGCAGCTGGATCACAGGGTGCTCCGTGAATTTGAGGAGAATCAGAATCGTCAGTTTAAGAATGCGGTACACAAGCTGTTCCCGTCAAAACTGATTCCGGTTATGATCGAATTGAGCGGGATCGATCCGGAAAAGAAAGTCAATGTGATCACAAAAGAAGAACGTCTGGGATTCGTCAGACTGATCAAGAATCTTGAGTGTACGCTTACAGGTCTGAGAGATTACAATGAAGCGATCATCACAAAAGGTGGAATCAAGATCAAAGAAGTCGATCCGGGAACGATGGAATCAAGACTTGTGAAAGGATTGCATTTTGCCGGAGAGGTTCTGGATCTGGATGCAGTGACGGGTGGATTTAACCTTCAGATCGCCTGGTCTACAGCGTATGCGGCGGGAACCGGAATAGAAAGCGCAGATGAATAAAATAGAAAATAAAAACAGAGGAGAGATACCATGGGATATAATGTGGCGATAGACGGACCGGCAGGTGCCGGAAAAAGCACGATTGCGAAGCTTGTAGCAAAGGAAAAAGGATACATTTACGTAGATACAGGAGCCATGTACAGAGGTCTTGCGATTCATTTTCTGGATAAAGGGATCCAGCCGCAAGAGACAGAGAAAGTGATCGAAGCATGCAAGGATGCGGAAGTGACGATCGCATATGAAGATGCCGTACAGCATGTATACCTAAACGGAAAGGATATTTCATCACGTCTGAGAAATGAAGAGGTGGGAAATATGGCATCTGTAACCTCCGCAATTCCGGAAGTGCGTAAGAAACTGTTGGAATTGCAGCAGAATCTTGCAAAGACACAGAATGTGATCATGGACGGAAGAGACATCGGAACCTGTGTTCTTCCACATGCGGATGTGAAAGTATATCTGACGGCAAGCGTTGAGACGCGAGCTAAGAGACGTTACCAGGAACTGCAGGAAAAAGGAGAAGACTGTAATCTGGAAGAGATCGCACATGACATTGAAGAGCGTGACCGCAGAGATATGACGCGTGAGATCGCACCGCTGAAGCAGGCGGAGGATGCGGTTCTTGTAGACAGCTCGGACATGACGATCGCCGAAGTGGTGAAAACGATCGTAGATCTGTGCAGATAGATAAAGTTGGCAGAGAAAGGAATTGCATGATATGAATGTCGAACTTGCAAAGACAGCAGGATTCTGCTTCGGAGTGAAGCGTGCGGTAGATACCGTATACCAACAGATAGAACAATACCGGGGAGAGAAGATATTTACCTACGGACCGATCATCCATAATGAAGAAGTGATCAAGGATCTGAGAAGCCACGGTGTAGAAGTCCTGAATGATGAAGAAGAACTGAAAACGGCAGATGCGGATGTGGTAGTGATACGGTCCCATGGTGTGGCGAAATATATCTACGATATCCTGGAAGAACGTGGAATCACCTGTGTGGATGCAACGTGTCCTTTCGTGAAGAAGATTCATAAGATCGTTGCAGAAAAAAGCGCAGAAGGGTCATACATTGTGATTGTCGGAAACGGTGAGCATCCGGAGGTGCAGGGAATCCGCGGCTGGGCAGGAGAACAGGTGACGGTGGTGCAGACACAGGAAGATGCAGAACGATTTGAATTGCCGGATAAAGATCAGAAAGTATGTATCGTGGCCCAGACGACATTTAACTACAATAAATTCAAAGAATTAGTTGAAATTATTTCGAAAAAGAGGTATGATATAGTTGTTTTAAATACGATTTGCAATGCGACGAAAGAAAGGCAGACTGAAGCCCGTCAAATTGCAGCGAGAGTAGATGCTATGGTTGTGATAGGTGATAAACGTAGTTCGAATACTCAGAAGCTATTTGAAATCTGCAAAGAGGAATGTTTGAATACGTACTATATACAGACACTTGACGATTTGGATATTAATCAATTAAGGTCCGTGGAATCAGTAGGTATTACAGCAGGGGCATCCACGCCCAATAAAATAATTGAGGAGGTTCAAAATAATGTCAGAATTAACTTTTGAACAAATGTTAGAAGAGTCTTTTAAGACAATAAGAAATGGAGAGGTTGTAGATGGTACAGTCATCGACGTTAAACCTGATGAAATCATCTTGAATATAGGCTACAAAGCAGACGGTATCATTACAAGAAACGAATATACTAACGAGGCAAATGTTGATCTTACAACAGTTGTATCTGTTGGTGATCAGATGAGCGCAAAAGTCCTGAAGGTAAATGACGGAGAAGGACAGGTTCTGCTGACATACAAGAGACTTGCAGCAGAAAAAGGAAATGAAAGATTAAAAGAAGCATTCGAGAATCATGAAGTATTAAAAGCTCCTGTAACTCAGATTCTTGGCGGTGGATTAAGCGTAGTAGTTGACGAAGCAAGAGTATTCATTCCTGCAAGCCTTGTTTCTGACACATATGAAAAAGACCTGAGCAAATATCAGGGACAGGAGATCGAGTTCGTGATCAGCGAGTTCAATCCTAGAAGAAACCGCGTGATCGGTGACAGAAGACAGCTTCTTGTTGCTGAACGTGCTGAAAAACAGAAAGAACTGTTTGCAAAGATCAGTGTAGGAGACAGAATGGAAGGAACTGTAAAGAACGTTACAGATTTCGGAGCATTCATCGATCTTGGAGGAGTAGATGGTCTTCTTCATATCTCTGAAATGTCTTGGGGACGTGTTGAGAATCCTAAGAAAGTATTCCAGGTAGGAGATAAAGTGGAAGTGATGATCAAAGATATCCATGATACAAAGATCGCACTCAGCCTGAAATTCCCGGAGACAAATCCATGGGCAAATGCAGCAGAGGATTATGCAGTAGGAACAGTGATCACAGGAAAAGTTGCAAGAATGACAGACTTCGGAGCATTCGTTGAATTAGCTCCTGGAGTAGATGCATTACTTCATGTTTCACAGATTTCAAGAGCTCATGTTGACAAACCGTCAGACGTACTTTCAGTAGGACAGGAGATCACAGCTCAGGTCGTAGACCTGAACGAAGCTGAGAAGAAGATCAGCCTGAGCATGAAAGCATTAGAGCAGCCGGAAGAAGCTTCTGAAGAGACAGACGCTGAATAATATTGTGACAGATATACAAGGATAGAGGTGATTTCCTCTATCCTTTCTGAAGCTAAAGATAACAATGAGCCGAGATAAGTAAAAAGGCTCAATGATGTACTATCTTGGGAAACCTGCCTATGGCAGGTTTTCTGTGTGTATATGCATTTGTTAAAAATGCGACAAGATGTTCATGAAAATATACAATGGAATTAGTCACTTTCTATAGAAAATTGTCTATTTTTCCTGTATATTATATAAAGAGTAAATAGGAAGGAAGGAAAAAAGGATGGCATTGTTAACATTTAAGGGTGGAATCCACCCGGATGACGGCAAGAGCCTGGCTAAAGATAAGGCAATTGTCGAAGTAAAACCTAAGGGCGATCTGGTGTATCCTGTATCACAGCATATCGGTGCTCCGGCAAATCCTGTGGTAGCTGTTGGCGATCATGTTTTAAAAGGCCAGATGATAGCAGAAGCAGGAGGATTTGTGTCTGCTCCGATCTATGCATCTGTATCCGGAACAGTAAAGGCTATTGCACCGCATCTGAACCCGACAGGTGGAAGAGTGAACAGTATCGTGATCGAGAATGATGGCGAGTACAAAGAAGTGGAATATCCGGAAGTGACTCCGTTAGAAGATATGAGCAAAGAAGACATTCTGAATGCGATTGGAACAGCGGGAGTTGTAGGTATGGGTGGTGCAGGTTTCCCTACCAGAGTAAAGCTTTCACCGAAGGAACCGGAAAAGATTGATTATATCATTGCAAACTGTGCAGAGTGTGAGCCATATATCACCGCTGACTACAGAACAATGATCGAGACTCCGGAAAAACTGGTCGGAGGAATGAAGATTATTCTCCGTCTGTTCGACAACGCAAAAGGAATCTTTGGCGTAGAGGACAATAAACCGGATTGTATCGAAAAATTAAAAGAACTGACGAAAGATGAACCACGTATCGAGGTGATGGCTCTGAAGACCAAGTATCCTCAGGGTGGTGAGCGTCAGCTTATCTATGCAACAACAGGACGTGCGATCAATTCTGCAATGCTTCCGGCAGATGCAGGATGCGTTGTGGATAACGTGGCTACAATGGTAAGTGTTTACCAGGCAGTGGTAGAAGGAAAGCCTTCTATGGAGCGTGTAGTGACAGTCAGTGGTGATGCGGTTGCAGAACCAGGTAACTTCAGAGTTCCGTTTGGTATTAATCAGCAGGAACTGGTAGAAGCAGCAGGAGGATTTAAGACAGAGCCTGAGAAACTCATCTCCGGTGGTCCGATGATGGGATTCTCCATGTTCTCATTAGATGTACCTGTAACAAAGACATCTTCATCAATTCTTGGATTTACCAAAGATGAAGTGGCTAAGATGGAGCCGTCTGCATGTATCAACTGCGGACGCTGTGTAGAAGCCTGTCCAAGCCGCCTGATTCCATCGAGACTGGCGGATTATGCAGAACATCATGACGAAGAGAAGTTTACAAAACATGAAGGACTCGAATGTATGGAATGTGGTTCGTGCAGTTTCGTATGTCCGGCAAAACGGCCGCTGAAACAGGCGATCGGATCTATGAGAAAGATTGCTTTAGCGAACCGTAGAAAGAAAAAATAAAACAAGAAAGAAGAAGAGGTGAACAAAAGTGAGTGAGAACAATTTGAAAATGTCATCTTCACCACATATTCGTTCCAAAGCGACTACCAGTAATATTATGATGCTGGTGGCCATCGCACTTTTGCCGGCATCTGCATTTGGTGTATGGAACTTTGGACTGCCGGCATTCGGAATGCTGGTTACAACAACGGTTGTAGCAGTATTGACGGAATACATATACGAAAAATTAATGCACAAGAAGATTACGATCAATGACTGGAGTGCAGCAGTAACAGGACTGTTACTCGGACTGAATATGCCTCCTACAGCTCCGTGGTGGATGGGAGCAATCGGTAGTGTATTTGCTATTCTGATCGTAAAACAGTTATTCGGAGGTCTGGGACAGAACTTTATGAACCCGGCTCTCGGCGCAAGATGCTTCCTTCTGCTTTCATTTACAAGCCAGATGACAAGCTTTGTATATGATGGTGTGACAGGGGCTACACCACTTGCACAGTTAAAAGCAGGTAATACAGTGAATACGATGGATATGCTGATCGGTAGAATTCCTGGAACAATCGGTGAGACATCCGTGATCGCAATCGTGATCGGAGCAATCTTCCTGATTCTTATGGGAGTAATTGATCTCAGAATTCCTGGAACATACATTGTTACATTTGTGATCTTTGTCGGAATCTTCGGACATATTGCAAATCCGGATGTCGGATTCTTTGATCCACAGTACATCACAGCACATCTCTGCGGAGGCGGACTGATGCTTGGTGCATGGTTCATGGCAACCGATTATGTAACATCTCCGATCACACCGAAAGGACAGTTTGTATACGGTATTATCCTTGGTGTGTTAACAGGTCTGTTCCGTCTGTTTGGCGGTTCCGCAGAAGGAGTTTCTTATGCGATCATCATCAGTAACCTTCTGGTGCCATTGATCGAGAGAGTTACTCTTCCAAAACCATTTGGTAAAGGAGGAGAAAAATAATGAATAAGATTGTTAAGAATACACTGATCCTTACACTGATTACTGTAATTGCAGGATTCCTTCTTGGTGCGGTATATGAAGTTACCAAGACTCCGATCGCACAGTCACAGGAGACAGCCAAAAAAGAAGCATGGCAGGCAGTATTTTCAGATGTAAAACTGGATGATTTCAAAGCAGAAGATGTAGATCAGAAGGCTGCAGACAAAGCTGTAAAAGATATGGGTGTCAATGCAACGATCGACGAAGTCTGTACAGCAGGTGATGCAGGATATGTCATCACAACAACAGACAAAGACGGATTCGGCGGCAATATCCAGATTACAGTTGGTATTAAGAAAGACGGTACGATCAACGGTGTATCTATTCTTTCTATCAGCGAGACAGCAGGTCTTGGTATGAAAGCTACAGAGCCTTCATTCTATAACCAGTATGTGAATAAACAGGCTGATAAATTCGTGGTTTCCAAAGACGGTGGAGACGGAGAACAGATCGATGCCTTAAGTGGTGCAACCATTACTTCAAGAGCAGTAACAGGAGCTGTCAATGCAGCACTCGGATATTATCAGAATGCATTTAAATAAACAGGAGGTAGTTAGTCATGAATAAATGTACTGAAAGAGTATATAACGGTCTGATCAAAGAAAATCCTACCTTCGTTCTGATGTTAGGAATGTGTCCGACCCTGGCGGTAACAACATCCGCTATTAACGGTTTAGGTATGGGACTGTCCACAACAGTCGTACTTGTACTGTCGAATATGTTGATCTCTATGTTACGTAAGGTGATTCCGGATTCAGTCAGAATGCCGGCATTCATCGTAGTCGTAGCATCTTTCGTAACAATTGTACAGTTCCTTTTAGAGGGATTCGTTCCAAGTCTGTATGATTCACTTGGACTTTACATCCCGCTGATCGTTGTTAACTGTATTATCCTTGGACGTGCAGAAAGTTATGCATCCAAGAACCCGGTACTTCCATCTATCTTTGATGGTATTGGTATGGGACTTGGATTTACATTTGGTCTGACCTGTATCGCGATCGTGCGTGAGTTTATCGGAACCGGAGCAATCTTCGGTGTTCAGATTCTTCCGCTTGCAGATGCAGCAGCAGGAAAAGGCGGATATGTACCGGTAACAATCTTCATCCTGCCGGCAGGAGCATTCCTTGTTCTTGCATTCCTGGTTGCAGGTATGAACAGACTGAAGAGACACGCAGCACAGAAAGGCAAGAAGATTGCCGAGCCACAGGGATGCGGCACAGACTGTGCATCATGCGGCGGATGCGGAAGCAAAGTATTCCCGACAGGGAATGAAGAGTAGGAGGAGTACATAGTATGAAAGAGTTATTGATTATTGCAATTGGTTCAGCTATCGTAAATAACGTTGTACTCAGCCAGTTCCTTGGAATCTGTCCGTTCCTTGGTGTTTCGAAGAAGGTTGAGACTGCAACCGGTATGGGTGGAGCAGTTGTATTCGTTATCACATTATCATCATTCTTTACGGGACTGATCTATAAATTCATCCTGGTTCCGCTGGGATTTGAATATCTGCAGACAATCGTATTCATTCTGTTTATCGCAGCTTTGGTACAGTTTGTAGAAATGTTCCTGAAGAAGAGTATGCCATCCCTTTACAATGCACTTGGTGTGTATCTTCCACTGATCACAACAAACTGTGCGGTTCTTGGTGTGGCACTTACAAATGTTCAGAAAGAATATTCTATCTTAGAAGGTGTTGTCAATGGTATTGGTACATCTGTCGGATTCCTGATCGCGATCGTGATCATGGCCGGTATCCGTGAGAAGATGGAATACAATGATATTTCAGAGTCCTTCCAGGGAACTCCGATCGTACTGATCACAGCTTGTCTGATGGCGATCGCGTTCTGTGGATTCTCAGGATTAATTTAGGAGGAGGCAGACAATGAGTGTTACAGGTATTATTCTTGCGGCAGTTATCGTAGGAGGCACCGGATTATTCATTGGTGTATTCCTCGGCGTTGCCGGTAAGAAATTTGCGGTAGAGGTAGATGAAAGAGAAGAAGCCATCCTGGGCGTTCTTCCTGGAAATAACTGCGGTGGCTGTGGTTATGCCGGATGTTCCGGACTTGCAGCAGCAATCGTAAAAGGAGAAGCTGAAGTCGGCGGATGTCCGGTCGGAGGCGCTCCGGTAGCAGCAAAAGTCGGAGAGATCATGGGAGTTGCTGCAGGTGCACAGGTACACGAAGTTGCATTTGTAAAATGTGGCGGAGACTGTGAGAAAGCAAAACAGGAATATGAATATCACGGACTGAGCGACTGTACTATGGTCAACATGATGCAGGACGGCGGACCGAAAGCCTGTTCTTATGGATGTCTTGGAGACGGAAGCTGTGTTCAGGCATGTCCGTTCGATGCGATCCACATTGTAAACGGTGTGGCAGTTGTAGATAAAGAAGCATGTAAAGCATGTGGAAAATGTGTAGCTGTATGTCCAAAACACCTGATCGAGATTGTGCCATATGATCAGAAGCATCTGGTAAAATGTAATTCACAGGACAAAGGTAAAGCAGTTATGCAGGCATGTACAGCCGGATGTATCGGATGTAAGATGTGTGAGAAAGCATGTAAGTTTGAAGCTGTTACAGTGGAAAATAACATTGCGCACATCGACTACGAGAAATGTAAAGACTGTGGTGCCTGTGCAGTAAAATGTCCGAAGAAAGTTATCTCATAACAGGATGAAAAAGATATTGAAAGACGGATTTGTATTATTAAAAAATGATATAAAGAAGGCAAAATGGGCGGTTATATTTATAATCGCCTATTTTGTATTTGGAAGTCAATTTCTGCCGGGTATCTGCCCTATGGTCTGGATCACGGGATTTCCCTGTCCGGCATGCGGACTTACAAGAGCAGGAATCCGGCTTTTGCATCTGGACTTCAAAGGAGCATGGAAGATGCACCCGTTTATCTATGCATTTGCAGCAGGTGTGGTGATATTTGCATGGAAGCGCTATATCTGTAAGAAGCCGATTGGAAAATGGTTTAAGACAGGCTGTGTCGTGTGTGTGGTTCTTATGGTGATTTACTACGTGTGGCGTATGTATCGGTATTTTCCGGATCAGCCGCCAATGAGTTATTACCACTATAATCTGCTTCGACTGCTCATGGATGTTGCGTTCGGAGCCCTGAAATGATAAGATAGACGCAAAAATAAATAAGGCAAAGGAGAATGACAGATGGATGAAGAAAATAAGCAGATAACCGCTGACGAGGTCTACAGTTACGGTGAATCAACAGAAGAATCGGCAGGAGAGCCGGAAGAGAAGGCGGAACCAGAGCCGGAAGCAACCGGATCAGAGGATTCACAGGATAATAAATTCGTATATCAGGACAATCAATACGATTACAGCCAGCAGTACAGCCAGAACAGAAATGAGCAGTCAGACAACTCTCCGATGGATTTAAAAGACTGGATACTGACATTGATCGTATTACTGATCCCGTGTGTTGGAATAGTCATGTATTTCGTATGGGCATTCGAAAGTAACGGTAATATTAACCGGAGAAACTTCTGCAGAGCACAGCTGATCATATTCGCAGTATTACTGGGGATTTATCTGGTGTTGTTTATGCTGTTCGGCGTGGTTGCATTTAGCCGGGTGGTGGGCTATTAAATTTGTTTGGGATTTAATTTATTAACGTAGTTGGCCTCTCGATCCTTGAAGAAAACAGTATAAAGTGGTTCTGGTTCAGGTTCCACGCTCTAAGAAAAACTAAGAGAGCCAGAATCTCCTAAAAGCAAAGGAACTACGCTC
>ERZ1034952.740-NODE-740-length-29115-cov-7.869787_pt1 | contig 29115 bp, 24 predicted proteins | sample MGYA00520625_ERZ1034952 | MGnify/ENA primary metagenome ERZ1034952 (study PRJEB33766, sample SAMN09781773) | gut metagenome | biome: gut microbiome | host: Homo sapiens | place: Madagascar | study: EMG produced TPA metagenomics assembly of the PRJNA485056 data set... | reverse complement strand
TATGGACTTCTGTCATCAAATTTCTACGTTATTGGAACATTACGGAGTAATTTCCTATTACATAAAAAACAGACACTACCTGTTTGCACACAGATAATGTCTGTTATATCAAAACTGATCTAAATTCTTACGGTCGCCGTATAGACTTCCGCCGATGTTTCTTTGCTTCGTAGAGAAACTGATCTGCTGTCGCGATCACCTGCTGAATATCCGTCTGCGGCCCGGAGCAAAACTCAGCGATTCCGAGAGAGATCTCCACCAGAAACGGTTTATCTGATTTTTCATTAAAATATATGCAGGCGTCTTTCACACGTTTACGGAATGTTTCCTGATACCCTTCTTCGGTACATTTCAGAAGAATCAGAAATTCATCTCCGCCCACACGCGCCAGAACGTCATCGCTTCGAATGCATCCTCTCAGAATCTCCGCCACACTTCGAAGTGCAAAGTTTCCTGCCGGATGTCCCCAGTTATCATTGATCTCTTTCAGATGGTCAAGATCTCCGCAGATCATATAAGCACGCTGTTCCTGCTCTTCATGACAGAATTTTTTTGCTTCTTCTGTAAATCCTCTGAGATTCAAAAGGCCGGTCAGCTCGTCATTCGCAGACATGATACCCAGAATCCGATTACGTTCCCGGATCACCTCAAGGTCTTTCGTCATCTCACGGCGTCTCGCCGCTTCTGCCTTACTTATTTCAAGATAGCGGAGAGAAAGCCCGATCTGCAGACTGATCACATAGAAGAACGGAAATTCTTCCTGCTGAATATCACATGCCAGTAAGCCGTACTGTCTTTCGCCGGAAAACAGCAAAAAAATCATAAACTGATGTCTCTCTCCATCCTCCATAAGCTGACAGATTCCACCTTCTTTTGAAACCGACGGACGGTCATAAAGATGAAATGCATCCACTTCTTCTTTTTTGTAATATGCTGCAAGACGCAGATTCTCCGGACATTTCCACTCCTCATCTTTGCGATAGACAACAGGCTCGTCCAAAAGGAAAAGATAAGTACATTTAGTCCGAAGTTCCCGCATATTTTCCATCGCTTCCAAAAGAAAAGCATGTTCATCATCCATGCAGTCATTTAAATTTCGTGCAAGAGACGGAATAAACCAGGACTTTCTCTGAAAATTGATCAGTTCCAGTTTCATATTTGTAATGGTACGGTTTAATTTATGTATCTGATCGACAAGATTCAGTGGTGTATTCTGTGTTTTGCCGTTTTTTTCCTGACATCCACAGGACTCCCTGACACACAGAGAAACCGGGACACGTCTTGACAGTGCATCCTTTCCGTCAAGCTTATAAATCAGATCGTAGACCGCCATTCTGCCCATCAGAACACCATCCTGCACAACAGTTGTAAGTGCAGGATCCATGCCCGATGCTCGCTCGCAGTCATCAAATCCGGTGATCAGGATATCTTTTCCTACTTTCAGTCCACGCTTTTCACATACACGGTAACCGGCAAATGCCATTTCATCGTTGGCAAATACAATTGCCTCGGCATTCGGATTATCATCAAGAAGCTGATCTACCTGACGGTCAATAAACTCGGAATAATCACCCTGCGCGATCATCTTGTTACTGACCGGAAGATGATATCTTTCCATCATTTCAAAATAGGTGGCTTTTCGCTCTTTTGCATCGGTATTCTGTGCCGGTCCGGATACAAAAAGAATATTTCTGCAATGATGTTCCTCAATCAGGTGCGCCATAACCAGCCGGATTCCCTGTTTGTTGTCACAGATCAGCGAATGGCAGTTTGGCTCATGCACGATTTCTGTGAGAAATACTGTCGGAATGGAATTAAATTTCAATGCAAACTGCTCGGCGCTTTCGTTTTTCAGCTGAAGTCCGAGTGTACCATAATTGATGATCAGACCGTCAAGTCCACCAATCAGACTGTAATCGTGAATTGTATTAAATTGATAGTCAAAAGAATTCTTATGTGTTCCGCCAAGCATATCCTCGAAAAAGTCTTTTGTCAGCGTTCCGAGAAAAAAACAGACATTGACATTCAGTTCTTCTGCTGCCTCTGCAATTCCAAGGATATGTTCCTTCGGAAAGTATGTATGTACACCACCAATCAGAATTCCAATAGTATATCGCTTATGTTCTTTCATGTCAGACACCCCTCTGAATGAATATACACACATTTTTGTATATTATACCAGTAAATCGTTGATCTGACCAGTAGATACTTAGTACTTTTTAGCACTATAATACGAGACCGGAAATTTGAACTTTGATTGGGAAATGAAATGTTTTTGTAATAATTTGGAATTTTCATGTGGCATTCTGCTGTGAAAGATGTGTTTAAGATGTGAAATGTTACATGTTTGTTACAAAACTAAAATGAAAGTGTTGATTATTTACGAAAATGTGTTATACTTAGCGTACAAAATATTTAAGAGGTGTTATTTTATGAAAAGCAAAAAAGTTCTTTCACTGCTTCTTGCATGTGCAGTGACCGTATCTATGGGAACAACCGTATTTGCTTCCACAGAAGATCAGATTGCAGCAGCACAGGAACAGAAGCAGGAGGCGCAGGCAGGACTTGCTCAGGCACAGGCGAACATCAGTGATCTGGAAAGCAAGAAACAGGAACTTGAATCCTACCTGTCAGAACTGAATACTCAATATACAGAACTTACAGACAGCATTTCACAGCTTAGTGTAGAAGCCGCTGAAAAAGAAGAAGAACTGAAAAATGTGCAGGCGGAGCTTGAAAAAGCAAAACAGGATGCACAGGATCAGTATGAAGCCATGAAGATCCGTATTAAATATATGTACGAAAATGGCGGAAGCTCAATGCTTGAGCTCCTTCTTTCTTCGAACAATCTTTCAGATTTCTTAAATGAAGCAAGCAACATCGCTTCTATTTCTACATATGACAGAAATATGCTTAAGAAATATGAAGAAACACAGGACGCAATCAAAACTCAGGAGGCACAGGTAGCGGAAGAATCTACTTCCATCAGCAATCTTCTTACAGAAAAAAGCTCCAAGCAGCAGGAAGTTCAGAATCTGGTATCCACTACCAACGATAATATCAGTTCCTATGTAAACCAGATCAGTGCAAGTCAGGAAGAGGCAAGTGCACTGATGGCACAGGTGAACAGTGCAGACAGCAGCATTTCACAGTTGATGGAACAGGCAGAGCAGGAACGTGCAGCAGAGGAAGCTGCGGCTGAAGCGGCTGTGGCAGCAGAAGCAGCCCGGGATACAGAAGATACTGGTGCAGCTGATGAAGGCGACAGTTCTGAGGAAGCGACAACAGATGCAGAAGAAATTTCTACAGATGATAGCAGCTCTGAATCTTCTGATGCGGCGGAGGATACATCCGGTGCAGAAGACAGCAGCACTTCAGACGATACATCTGCGGATACTTCATCTGCTGAGGACACATCTTCAGACAGTTCTGACAGCAGTTCTTCCGATTCCGGTTCTTCCAGCCAGGGAACATACCTTGGAAACTTTATGCTGACAGGATATTGTAACTGCGCACAGTGCTGCGGAACAGCAGGAAATGCAACAGCAAGCGGTGTTATGCCAACAGCAGGACATACCGTAGCAATGGCTGGTGTACCTTTTGGAACACAGCTTCTGATCAATGGTACCGTTTATACCGTAGAAGACCTTGGAACTCCTTATGGACATGTTGATATTTACTGCGGCAGCCATAGCGAGGCACTGAGCTTCGGATTACAGTATGCAGATGTGTACCAGTTAAACTAAAGGGGAATTTAATATATACAGAGAACTTGCCACTTTGGCATAAAAACAGCAGACCATGAAGGTCTGCTGTTTTGCGTTACGTTATTTTAGAGATATGGTGTACCGGGGATTTCTGGATATGAACCCATACCGATCAGAAGCTCCAGGCCAACCTGGCGTGCCTCAAGTACAGCTGCCTTAACTGCGCTGGCATCGCCGGAAATACCAAGGATCACTTCATTGGAATGACTGGTTCCGATACTTGGTGTCATATAGCAGGTAATATTTACTGCTGATGCCTTCATTGCGGTATCTGCCATTACAAGACCGATTGCAGCCGGGGAACCCGCCATGAATCCGAATGCTTCACCGGGAACTGCATGAAATGCATTCTGTAATGCGGCGCCAGCACTGGCTGAGTAAGTAAACTCCAGATGACCGGACTCACTGATATAAAGTTCACCGGCATTTTTCTTTGTAAGTTCCAGTGCCAGTTCAATCGCATGCCGTACATCTGAAACATCATTACCACCAATCACGATATAGTTTCCGTGGCCACCCCAGCCTTTGGTATCACGCGGAAATTCGATGGAAAGCACATCCGTATTGGTTGCTTTGACCGCATCATCGATCGCTGTGATCTGTCCTGCCGCGCCTGTCCTTGAACTGAAAAGTCCGAGTGCATGATACCTGGTACCCACATTCATTTCTTTTAATAATGTATCATCAATTCCGGAAATCACCAGTCCAATCGTGTCAAGAACGGTGGTCCCCACAAATTCTGTCCGTGTACAATGTGTGCTGATACTTTTTACATCAATCATGAGAAAACTCCTTTCTGTTCTGATGTTCATATCGAATCATCCTGAACAGATCTTTGATATAAATATAACGTATTATGTACTCGTTTGCAAGAAAGAACACCGACAAAACATGTGTTGAATGTACTTTTAAATTTTTTTAAAAAATCTCAAAAAAGTTGTTGACATTTGCATTTCACTATAATATAATATGTCTTGCGTCAAGCGACGAAGCAAAATCAAATAACGAAGTGTGGCTCAGTTTGGTAGAGCGCTGCGTTCGGGACGCAGAGGTCGCAGGTTCAAATCCTGTCACTTCGACTACTTGGCAGGGGCACCGAAAGCTTTAGAGATAAGGCTTTCGGTGTTTTTTTGCGTTGGCATAAAAAGCATCAAAATTCATCTGGTCACGAATTTAGTCACGAATAAAATACCCGGACGGGAAACATCTCTCACTTCAATTGTAAGTAATTTTCTCCATCCGGGCATACCTTCTCTTTATTTTATTGTTTTTGTATTTTCTTTATTTAATCCCAGCCCATACCTTCTGTTCCGGTTTACTCTGCTGCTTCAACTGCTTCGGCAGGTTCTGCATCCAACATCTCCTGATATTTGCCGAGGATCAGTGTCTGGATCATGTCTCTCGTACCGGAATTGATCGGATGAGCAATGTCTCTGTACTCTCCGTCTGTGGCCTTGCGGCTCGGCATAGCGATAAACAGTCCTTTTTCGCCTTCGATCACTTTGATATCATGAACTACAAATTCCTCATCAATTGTGATAGAAACAACTGCTTTCATCTTTCCCTCTTTTGCTACTTTTCTTACACGTACGTCTGTAATATTCATCGTGTCTGCCCCTTTCATTTTCATACGCATTTATGAGTTCGCATTATAATGCGTATCTCTCATTTTTCTCAACGACGATTTTAATCTCGTTCTCGCCGCAGTAGCAGGAATTCGCACGAATGGTATCCCTGCTCTCAACAATACAGTTCTCGATACGTGTATTGTCCCCAATATAAACATTATTAAGAATCACAGAGTTCTTAATCACACAGTTGTTGCCTACATAGACATCCTTAAACAAAACAGAATTCTCGACGGTTCCGTTGATGATCGATCCGCTTGAAACAAGACTGTTTTTAACAACTGCCCCCGGATTATATTTAGCCGGTGGAAGATCGTCAATCTTGGTCTTGATCGACGGTTCCTGCTTAAAGAAATAATTCCGGATATCATGCCGCAGGAAATCCATGTTGGTACGATAGTATGCTTCTGCAGTAGAAATATTGCTCCAGTAAGCATCTGTCTTGTATCCGTAGATTCTCTTGAGATTTTTGTAACGGATCAGAATATCGTTTACAAAATCATGTCTGCCTTCAAGTGCCGCGCGCTCCAGAAGCTCGATCAGCTGTCTTCTTCGTACTACGTAGATACCGGTAGAAATTGTATTATAGGAAGAAACGATTGGTTTTTCTTCGAACTCTACGATTCTGTCGTCATCATTCATACGTACCACACCAAAGCGTTCTACTTCTTTCTGATCTTCACAGGTGGTGCAGACGACAGTGATATCCGCACGCTTTGCGATATGATACTCAAGCACTTTATTATAATCCATCCGGTATATACAGTCACCGGATGCGATAACTACATATGGTTCATGACTTTCTTTCAGAAAATCAATGTTCTGATAGATGGCATCTGCTGTTCCCTGATACCACAGGCCATTGTCCTTCGTGATCGTAGGTGTAAATACAAACAGACCGCCCTGTTTACGTCCAAAATCCCACCATTTCGAGGAGCTTAAATGTTCATTCAGCGAACGGGCATTGTACTGTGTCAGTACAGCGACCTTCTGAATATGAGAATTCGCCATATTACTCAGTACAAAATCAATACTGCGGTAACTTCCCGCTACAGGCATCGCTGCGATAGCCCTCTTATCCGACAGTTCTCTCATACGGCTGTTGTTTCCGCCAGCCAGAATAATACCTATTGCTCTCATGCCTGCTCACCATCCTTTGCTTTGATCACCTGTCCGCTCTCCAGGATTCCTCCCGGATAATCTTCTGCTGTAGTCACTCCGGATATGGCAGTATTTCTACCTATTTTTACATTATCAGGAATTACACTCCGTTCTCCGACTGTCGCCAGACCAAATGCATAAACTGCCGGTTTCAGTACGTTTGCTGCTTCTTCTCCGAAGCCCAGTGTAACTTTATTTCCGATCACAACATCCTCTGCTACGATTGCCTTATCAAGAACAGTATCTTCCCCGATCTGCGAATTACGCATGATGATCGAATCCCGCACAACAGTACCCCTGCCGATCACTACGTTCGGCCCGATCACAGAATGATATACTTCACCATAGATCTCGGCGCCTTCTCCAATCAGACACTGGTCTGTCACGGCATCCTCAGCAATATACTGTGGTGGAATAATGTCTCCCTTTGTATAGATTTTCCAGAATTCTTCGTACAGATTGAATTCCGGAATGATATCGATCAGTTCCATATTTGCTTCCCAGTAAGATCCCAGTGTGCCGACATCTTTCCAGTAGCCGTTATATTCGTAGGCAAAAAGTCTCTGTCCTTTGTCCTTACAATAAGGAAGGATATGCTTGCCAAAATCACAACTGCTCTGATCTTTCAGCGCGATCAATGCTTCTTTGAGCACCGGCCAGCTAAATATGTAGATACCCATGGAAGCGAGATTACTGCTCGGTTTCTCCGGTTTTTCTTCGAACTCCGTCACGCGTCCTGTCTCATCTGTAACCATGATGCCGAAGCGGCTTGCTTCTTCTATCGGAACCGGCATACAGGCAATCGTTACGTCAGCCTTGTTTGCTTTGTGATAGTTCAGCATAACTTCGTAATCCATTTTATAAATATGATCTCCCGAGAGAATCAGTACATAATCCGGATTGTACTGCTGCATATAATCCAGATTCTGAAAAATTGCATTGGCCGTCCCGGTATACCATTCGCTGTTGGTACTCTTTTCATATGGAGGAAGTACGGTCACACCGCCCTCGTTTCTGTCCAGATCCCACGGAATACCAATGCCGATATGGGTGTTCAGCCGCAACGGCTGATACTGTGTCAGAACACCGACTGTATCGATTCCTGAATTGATACAGTTACTCAACGGAAAATCAATAATGCGATATTTCCCACCAAAAGCGACTGCTGGTTTTGCTACTTTTTGTGTCAATACGCCCAGTCTGCTGCCCTGACCGCCAGCTAAAAGCATGGCAATCATTTCTTTCTTCATCATCGCGCAATCACCTCTTGTATATTATGATGTTCCATTATACCATACTTCCAAATATTAGTGAACATTTTTTACAAATAATTTGTGAGTATTTCATTTTTTTTATATCTATTGCACACGTTTTTGTTTCATACCGTTTCAATATGTTTGTTTTTATGTGCATTTTCGACAATTTTCATCATTCTGTTTCAGAACAAATGCACAGTAATACCCCCAAAAGTAACACTTTTCATTTTTAGCCGACCGCGTTATAATAGAAATATTAAAGATAAGGAGATTATATTATGTATCAGATAGACTTCCATAAACCGCTCTCTATCCATTTTATCGGTATTGGCGGTATCAGTATGAGCGGACTTGCTGAAATACTTCTGGAAGAGGGTTTCACAATTTCCGGTTCTGACTCCAAGAAAAGCCCCCTGACCAGTCTTCTGGAAAGCAAAGGTGCAAAGATCTACTATGGTCAGCGCGCTTCCAATATTTCCGATTCTGTTCAGGTTGTTGTTTATACAGCTGCCATCCATCCGGACAACCCGGAATTCGCCTGCGCGAAGGAAAAAGGTCTCCCGATGCTGACAAGAGCCCAGCTTCTCGGACAGATCATGCGTAACTACGATACTTCTATCGCAGTTGCCGGTACACATGGAAAGACCACAACCACTTCTATGCTGTCACACATTCTTCTGAAGGGCGAATGCGACCCGACGATCAGTGTCGGCGGTATCCTTCCTGCAATTGGCGGCAATATCCGTGTCGGACAGTCCGAGACCTTCCTGACAGAAGCATGTGAATACACCAACAGCTTCCTCAGCTTTTTCCCGACACTCGGAATCATTTTAAATATGGATGCCGACCATCTGGATTTCTTTAAGGATATTGATGACATCCGTCATTCTTTCCGTAAATTTGCAGAGCTTCTTCCTGCTGACGGTGCGCTCATCATCAATGCAGATACACCGAAATACGAAATGGTTGCCGAAAACCTTCCATGTAAAGTGATCACCTACGGTCTTGAACACGATGCTGAGTATACCGCTTCTGACATCACTTATGACGAATTCGGACATCCGACTTTCCATGTTCTTCATAATGGCGAAGACATCGGTACCTGTTCCCTGAAAGTACCGGGCATCCACAACGTATCCAATGCCCTCGCTTCCATCGCAGCAGGCAGACTTCTTGGTCTTGATAATGAAGTGATCTTCGCCGGACTGAAAGATTTCGGTGGTACAGACCGTCGTTTCCAGTACAAGGGCAAAGTCGGTGAAGTCACCATCATTGATGACTACGCACACCATCCAACAGAGATCGAGGCTACACTTCATGCAGCACATAATTATCCACACAAAAAGATCTGGTGTGTCTTCCAGCCTCACACTTATACACGTACAAAAGCTCTGCTTCCGGAATTTGCAAAGGCTCTGACACTTGCGGATCACGTAGTCCTTGCAGATATTTATGCAGCGCGCGAAACCGATAACCTCGGAATTTCCTCTGCAGATCTTCAGAAACATATCAGGGAACTCGGCACTCCGTGCGAATATTTCCCGACTTTTGATGAAATTGAAAACTTTTTACTCGAAAATTGTACACAGGGCGACCTGTTGATAACTATGGGGGCCGGAGACGTTGTAAACATTGGCGAACAGCTCCTTGGCAAATAAGTTATCCACATTATCCACATGTTTATACACATTTTTTACCGTGTATGACATGTGGATTTTTTCTGCCATTTTACTTTACATAATATCCTGTCGATTTATCGCAATTTTCGCGGAAATACAACAAACTTCGTCATTTTATGAGGTTACAAATAATTTACGACAAAATTCGATTTCCACATTATCCACATTATCCACATTTCTTTGTGGAAATCTCCTGTAGAAAAATACCCTATTCTCATTTGAAAAATCTTGTGCTATAATCCTAGTGTTCCAGATATACCGCTGTTTACGCGGTACCCGTAATGTCTGTTCACGCAGATATTTTCGTTTAGAAAGCGAGCGATCTATCATGTCAATGATCACATTACATAACACCTCCCATCCGGAGGTAACAATATTATCTAATACATTTATCGACAATTATATGCCGGAGGCCAATGGAGAATTTGTAAAAGTTTATATCTATCTTTTACGTGCCCTTTCCAGTGCTCCGGTTTCTTTCAGTCTGGAGCAGATGGCTGACCGGCTTCTCTGTACAGAGCGCGACATTCTCCGCGCGCTGAAATACTGGGCAAAGCAGGAGCTTCTGACTCTCGATTTTACAGACAATAATAAATTATGCGGGATTGCCCTGCTCTCCCCTTCCGCTACGCCTTCTGACAGCGCTGCGGCAGAGATCAGCGGCACTGCCGAACCGGTTCCGACAAAAGCATCTGCAAATCCGTCTTCTGCCCGCCCGGAAGCGCTTACTCCGGAGCGTGTAAGTGAACTCAAACAAAACGAGGACATCATCCAGCTTCTTTACGTTGCCGAACAGTATCTCGGTAAGACCCTCTCTCCTACAGAGGTTCAGAAGCTTTTGTTTTTCTATGACGGCCTTGGTATGTCCGTAGACCTGATCGACTATCTGATCGAGTACTGCGTCGGACACAATCACAAGAGCATCCGCTACATCGAAAAGGTTGCTCTTGCCTGGGCACAGGAAGGCATCACATCCGTTGAAGAGGCAAAACAGTCCGGTTCCCGATATAATAAGGATTATTTTTCCATTCTGAAGGCACTGGGCATCACCAACCGTAATCCGGTCGAGACAGAAATCACACTGATGGACACCTGGCTCAAGACCTATGGTTTTTCCATGGAGATCATTCAGGAGGCATGTAACCGAACCGTCCTCCAGACCGGACAGGCAAGTTTCCAGTACACCGACAAGATTCTTGAAGGCTGGAAGCAGAAAGAGGTCCGCACGATGGACGACATCCGTTCTCTGGACAGCGCACACAGGAAAAAATGTCAGGAAAAAAAGGCTGCCCGAGACTCCCGTCCGGCACCGGCATCCAACAACCGATTCAACAATTTCCAGCAGCGTGAATATAATTTCGACGAATACGAAAAGCACCTGCTGAACCAGTAAAAGGAGAAAACCGTGGCACTGCAGAATTTTCAGTACGATATTATCATGAGAGAGTATAACCGCCGCCAGTCTCAGGTACAGCATGACCTTGAAGAACGCCGTGCCGAGGCTTTTGCACGTGTGCCGAGGCTTCTGGAGATTGACAGTGAAGTAGCAGCTTTAAGCGCGCAGAAAGCCCGTTCTCTGCTTCAGGGCGAGCCTGGATCTGTCGACGACCTTAAGAAAGATGTGGCTGCGCTCTCTGCTGAACGCCGTTCCCTTCTTAAGAAAAACGGTTTTTCCGAAGATTATCTTGAACCGCATTACTTCTGTCCGATCTGTCAGGACACGGGATATACTGGTGGTCAGAAATGCACCTGTTTTAAGAAAGCTGAGATCGAATTGCTCTATACACAGTCCAATCTCACCGAGATTCTCAAAAAAGAGAACTTTGAACACTTTTCTTTTGACTGGTATTCTGATACAATAAAAAATGAAGCTACCGGACTGACTGCCCGCGAGACCGCCAAACGTGCTTACGATGCCGCAGTAAACTTTGTCCGGGATTTTGATACACGCTCACAAAACCTGTTTCTGTACGGCAGCACCGGAGTCGGAAAGACCTTCCTCTCACACTGCATAGCCAATGCTCTTCTCGAAAGCGCACATTGTGTTCTTTACTTTTCTGCGTTTGACCTGTTTGACCGTCTGGCGCAGACAGCTTTCTCGAAGAAACCCGAGACAGATATGGGCGATGATTTTATTTTTAACTGCGATCTTCTTATTATAGATGATCTCGGGACTGAACTGACCAACAGTTTTGTTTCGTCGCAGCTGTTCCTGTGTATTAACGAGCGTATCGCGCGCCGCAAATCCACGATCATTTCGACGAACCTGAAACTGGAAGACTTTTCAGCCACCTATTCCGAGAGAACTTTTTCTCGGATAGCAAGCAATTATCAGATGTTGAAACTTATTGGCAAAGATATCCGAATCCAGAAAATATTTTTAGGAGGAAAATAAACGATGGCACAGCTTAACAGCAAAGAACTGACAACACTTCCGGTAGGCAGACTTGGACTGGTTCCCCTCCAGAGTTGCCGCCCACTTGGCGAGAAAGTTGACGAGTGGCTTGTACAATGGAGAAAAGAACGCATCAGCCCTGAATTAGATTCTTTTGCATTTGAGGGATACAGACGTGATTCTTACATCGTTGATGTCAAAACACCACGTTTTGGTTCCGGTGAAGGTAAAGGTGAGATCGGTGAATCCGTCCGTGGTGACGATATTTACCTTATGGTGGATGTATGCAACCACAGTCTTTCCTACAGAATCAGCGGTTTCACAAACCTGATGTCCCCTGATGATCACTTCCAGGATCTGAAGCGTGCCATTGCTGCAATCGGCGGCAAAGCCCGCAGAATCAATGTCATCATGCCGTATCTCTATGAAAGCCGCCAGAGCAAACGTGTCGGCCGCGAATCCCTCGACTGTGCTTCCGCACTTCAGGAGCTCACCAGCATGGGTGTAGAGAATATCATTACATTTGATGCACATGATGCCCGTGTACAGAACGCAACTCCTCTTCACGGATTCGAGACAATCCAGCCGTCATATCAGTTTATAAAAGCCCTTCTCAACAATGTGGAAGGACTTCATATTGACAATGACCATTTCATGATCATCAGCCCGGACGAGGGAAGCATGCGCAGAGCCATCTATCTTGCCAACGTCCTTGGTGTGGACATGGGTATGTACTACCGCCGTCTTGACTACAGCAAAATGGTCAAAGGCCGTCATCCGATCGCAGCTTACGAGTTCCTCGGACCAAAGCTTGAAGGCAAAGATGTCATCCTGATCGATGATATGATTTCTTCCGGTAAGAGCATCCTTGAGATCGCATCTCTTCTTAAGAAACGCGGCGCCGGCAAGATCTTTATCTGTACCACCTTCGGTCTCTTCACCGAAGGAATGGAAAAATTTGACGAAGCTTACCAGAACGGTATCTTTGATAAACTTCTTACTACAAACCTTGTTTATCAGACACCGGAGCTTCTCTCCAAACCGTATTACATCACATGCGATATGAGCAAATATATCGCACTGATCATTGATACGCTGAATCATGATATGTCTGTCAGCCACCTTCTGAATCCTGCAGACAGAATCAAACGTTGCGTCAGCAACTATATGGCTCAGTACGAGAAATAATTTTTCAGATATCCCGGTCAGAAGTTTATGCAGCCGGATATTTGACGACAGAAAACCCCTGCGGAATCTCTTCCACAAGGGTTTTCTTTATTGTCATATCGTTATTGTATTGCAGGCAATGCCTGTATTCTTCAATATTTCTAATTCTTTTTTCTTACCGGTACTTACGATCACCTGTCTCTGATCTCCGGTAAGCCATGTAACAGTCTGAGCAGCATTTTCAAGATCATATGCTCCAAACATTTCTTCCAGCAGTACAGGAAGCTTCTCAGCACCACACAGGATCTCACCCATAGCAAGGCGAAGAGAAAGATATATCTGTCCTACTGTGATCAGCCGGAGATTCTCTATCGATACAAGATCACTTCCCGTATCTACGCGGATATGGAAGTCTTCATCAATCAAAAGCTCTCTGCACTCTCCACCTGTGATTCCGCGGAGAATCTCTGACATGGTCTCAACCAGACGGTTTCCTGTCTTCTCGTAGATTCTGGCAGATAATTTCTCGATCGTATCCATTGCATAATTAATAGAATCAATCTCTATCTCATCTATCAGAGGAAGATATGCATATTCTTCCATCTCCTGAAGTTCCTCTGTCAGATTGGCAAGTGCCGTATTCTTTTCGTGAAGTTCATCATCCAGTTCATTCCTGCCGTCCTGAAGCTTATCCTGCTTCGCCAGCCATCTGCTCTTCATACGTTTACGTTTTTCCAGCTCACGCACGGTACGCATCTCAAAATTAGTCTCTGCCATAAAGACAAGCGCTCCCGCAATTCCCACCAGGACTGCCGGAACCACTGTCTGCATGTTCATTCCCATATAAATTGCTGCTGAAAAAACGGCAATAACGGTAGCGCACATTATAATGATCTGCGTGCGGTTCTTTTTTTCCAGTTCACTGATACGTCCATCCAGCATCTGGAAGCCATTGCTGTCTCCACTTGTCTTAAGCGCACTCTGCTGCTCTCCGATCTGCTGCTTCTGATCCTCCAGATCGCTGATTTCTTCGCGCAGGCGGCGAATCGCCTTGCTTACTTTGCCTTTTTCAAGCTGATCTGCCTTTTTGCGGCGCTCTACCTGCACCTGATATCCTTTACGGGTCATCTTAAGTCTCTGAGAAGTACGGCGAAGGTCCACTGTCCTGTCCGCGCTCCACTGGAATCCCGCAATCTGTCGCTGCACCTCACGTACGATCTCTGATCCGGTGTTGCCTTTAAGGGGTGCAATACAGATTGCATTCTCAAAAACGGATTCACTGATTCCCTGAGCTACCTTTGAATCGCTGATTCGGTCCGCATCTATCAGCTCTCCGCTTGTTTCACAGAGAAGCTCGCTGTACGGAGTCTCCCGGTGCAGATCACGTGTCAGACGGTAATTTCTTCCGCCGCTTTCAAACCAGAGCACACCGGCATATGGAAATTCCGCATTGCCAAAAAGCATTTTTTCTATAAATGTGCGTACTTCCTCCCGCATCTGTTCTTTTTCATCGTACAGTACATTCAGACCGGATGTAAATTTCAGTGTTTTGTTTTTTATTGATCCGAAATCCTTGATTTCTATCTGTCTGATTTTCATAATCGTTTCCTGTCATCTGCCAGTACCTGTGTACTCAAAAGTGCCTGTAATCCATAATACAGTGCCTTCTTTTCTACAACAGTCAGATCTTTGTTCAGAAATTTGTTTATATAATCACCAATCAGTGTTCCTCGATACTGACGGTAAAGTTCCTCTATTTTATATGCCGGTCTGGATTCATCCATAATCTCGACAATATTGCCCAGTCCATGCAATCTCTCGGTCAACAGTACATTGTCCGGAGAAACCCTGCCTTTCAGAATAAGCCGGTATATGTTTCTGCCGCCACGGCGCATCACTTCACTGCGCAGCATTTCTTCAAGCTTGTACTGCGTCGTATCACTGTCCACGTTCAGAACGAGATTCTGATAGGAACGGTTTGCACACGGCACAAGACGCACCTTCACATTGCCATTCTCATATTCTCCCTGAATATAGCCGTGTTTACCGAGATCATTTCGATCCAGCGGCTCCAGCGAGCCAGAATAGGCAATCTTGTCGCGACAGACCGTATGAGGCTTATGAGAGTGTCCAAGCGCCACATAGTCAAAGCCGGCTGCTGCAAGTCCGGTAAAATCTATCGGACAGCAGCTTAAATCCCCACCATGCGCAAGAAGTACATGGAATCCAGACTTGTTGAGCGGTTTCCACTCGTCATACAGCGGTGTACGCACCTCTTTGTGTTCGAAACTAAGTCCATAGACAAATATATTTTTCTCCGGAATCTCCACACAGCGCTGCTCTTCCGTGTCAAAAAATGTGACATTCGGCGCCCAGCGAAATGTCCGGTAAAAAGAGTCCTCTTTTATGTAATCATGGTCTCCTGCCATGAGAAAGATTCTGGTCTCCGGAATTACGGCGAACCATTCATTGACCTGTCGAAGCTGGCCAAGCAGTGGCTGTCGGTGAAAAAGATCTCCGGCTATAAACAACAAATCCACCGGATTCTTGCGGATACCCACAATAACCCGGCGGAATGTTTCCCAGATTTCTTCCTCTCTCTCGTGGCTCCAGGGGCAGCCCCGATCGGGAACTGCACCCAAATGCACATCAGAAAGATGAATAAATCTTATCATGCAAAACTACTCCTTATAAATCGCAGTTGTTTACTGTTCTCGGGAATGGAATGACGTCACGGATGTTGCCCATACCTGTCAGATACATTACGCAGCGCTCGAATCCAAGTCCGAATCCGGAATGACGGGTGGAACCGTATTTACGCAGATCCATGTAGAACTGATAATCCTCAGCCTTCAGTCCCATCTCATCCATACGGGTCTTCAGCTTGTCGTAATCATCCTCTCTCTGGCTTCCGCCGATGATCTCTCCGATTCCAGGAACAAGGCAGTCCATAGCGGCAACAGTCTTGCCGTCTTCATTCTGTTTCATGTAGAATGCCTTGATTTCCTTCGGATAATCGGTAACAAATACCGGTTTCTTAAAGATCTGCTCTGTCAGATAACGCTCATGCTCTGTCTGAAGGTCACATCCCCAGAATACTTTGTAATCGAATTTGTCATTGTTTTTCTCCAGAAGTTCGACGGCTTCTGTGTAAGTTACATGACCGAATTCAGAATTTACTACATGGTTCAGACGATCCAGAAGTCCCTTGTCAATAAAGGAATTAAAGAAGTTCATTTCCTCCGGAGCATTCTCAAGGACATAACGGATCACGTATTTCAGCATCTCTTCTGCAAGATCCATGTTGTCATCCAGATCTGCAAATGCACATTCCGGCTCGATCATCCAGAACTCTGCTGCATGACGTGTCGTGTTGGAGTTCTCAGCACGGAAAGTCGGTCCGAATGTGTAGATATTACGGAATGCCTGTGCATAAGTCTCACCGTTGAGCTGACCGCTTACAGTAAGGTTGGTCTCTTTGCCAAAGAAATCCTGGCTGTAGTCTACAGTACCATCCTCATTCATCGGAGGATTTTTCATGTCAAGTGTAGTAACCTGGAACATCTCTCCTGCACCCTCACAGTCACTTCCTGTGATCAGTGGAGTGTGTACATATACAAATCCCTTCTCCTGGAAGAATTTGTGGATCGCATATGCGCAAAGAGAACGTACACGAAACACTGCCTGGAAGGTGTTGGTTCTCGGTCTTAAATGTGTCATGGTTCTTAAGTATTCCAGTGTATGGCGTTTTTTCTGAAGCGGATAGTCCGGAGCAGATGCACCCTCTACCTGTACTTCTTCTGCCTGAATTTCAAATGGCTGTTTTGCTTCCGGTGTCGGAACCAGTGTACCTTTGACAATAATCGCAGCACCAACATTTAATTTGCTGATCTCTGCAAAGTTTGGCATGTTGTCATGATATACGACCTGCAGAGTCTCAAAAAAAGTACCGTCATGAAGTACAATAAATCCAAATGCTTTGGATCCACGTACACTTCGTACCCATCCTCCTACGGATACCTCTTTGTTCAGGTATGCTTCTCTGTTTTTATAAATTTCTTTTACCGTTGTGAGCTTCATAATCTATACCTCTCTGTTTATTCATTTCTCATCCAATTGACTTCTAGTATAGACTATTCAACGGATTCCTGCAAGGAGTAAATCAGGGAGAACCGCTGTTTTTATTCGTTCCACTTAAGGATTCCGGCAGCAGAATAATCATCCGCCATATTATAGGAAGCAATTCCTTTCTCGGTCACAAGGTAAAAAGTATCTTTGATATAAATACCGCGTGCAGTACGGTAGTCCTGCCATTCCATTCTATCGTCAAAAAGGCCACAGTCGTTCATCTTCACATAAGCGTTCGGAACAAAACCATCTTCTTCATCAAAGGAGAATACACTGTAATAGAAGTTTTCACTTGAATCATAGATATCCGAATTGCTTCCGTACATACCGTAGGCAAAACCAAACAGGCCTTTCTTCGGTGCAGCCAGGATTGAACGGTAATTTGTAAGTGCATCACAGAAAGAAACGTCCTTCAGTACAAAACGGTCAGTCTCTTTTACATCGGATGGATCGCTGATGTCAAACATTGAGCATTTCATTCCAATCGTATTTCCGGTGTCCGGATCTGTCTCCCATCCGATTCCGAGCAGTTTGTTTTCGCCATAGAAGTGCAGGTAAGAGGAAAATCCGGTAATTTTCAGCTCACCGAGCACTTTCGGATTTTCCGGGTCTGAAAGATCGACGGAGAAAAGCGGGTCTGTGTTTTTGTATGTGACAAAATATCCGGTCTCCCCCATAAAACGGGCAGATTTGATTTCTTCACCTTCTGCAAGATTCTCAATCTTACCAACTGTTTTCATTGAAGAATCCAGCACATACAGGCTGTTGCTCCGTGAAAAATCACTGTAATCGGAACTCCAGGATTCTACAGTCGTTACCACGCGGAGATGATCTGCGTATTCGTCTAATGAAAAGTTGTCATTGAGTTCTCCTGCGACGGAGCCGGTGCTTCCGTCCGTAAATTTGCCGTCTGCATAACCAATGCGTACAAGTTCTGTACGGGTCTCTTTTTCGTTCCAGGTCGATACTGCGGAATAAATATTGTTTTTGCTCACATAGAAGGTTTCTGCACCGCTGACAACTGCCATGATGTCAGAAGCCTGATCCGGTGTCCCGACTGCCACTGCACCGGAAACCAGATATGCCTTTCCATTGTAGGAAAAATCATCAGAACCATCCTGTACCGGAAGGTAAATATGATCGTATGCGATATATTCCTGTCCGCTTCTCGGAACATAATACTCAAGCTGATCTGCATTGTTTCCCGTATCCGGTGTATAGGAAGTAAAGAGATACAGATAACCGTTGCTTCGTCTGGATGAGAGATAGGAACCGTCCTGCTGATAAGTTCCTGTCAGTTTCGGAGCAGTTCTGTCCGATATATCGTATGTCAAAACAGAAACGGTCGTCACCGGCATGCTGTAGCTTGACCGTACTGACTGCGTACTGTCGTTGTCGGAGTCCTCAGCACTCGTTGACGGAAGATTCAGTTCTCCTTTGTAAGTGACATATTCTATCTGCTGGCGGATTAACTGCAGGCAGCTTCCTTCCACATACATTTCTTTGTAATCAGCGCTGTTTTCGCCGTTAATCGTTCCAATCAGCTTCATGGATGCCGCGTCTACGATCCTGACTGTGCCCTTGCTGTCCATCGCATAAATGTAGGTTCCGTCTGTCTTTACGATATCTGCTTCGTCGACCATTTCTTCCTGCGTATTGGTTGATGAATAATCACCCGAATCTGATTTTTCATCATAACTGAAAGCAGAATCGTTTTCGCCCTCAGGATACGCAGCAATTACGCTGTCCGGGGAAGCTGCATCCGATGACGCCATATCTGATGCTGCCGCTGTATTTGCGCTTCCAGTGTCGGCCGATTCTTCAATTGTCATTACACGGGCATAGTTACTGGTAGTCGGGTTTTCATTCCATTCTTTAAGCATGTTGTACAGATCATCATAGCTGTCCATATGGGCAATGCCTGAGACCGGATCTGTCGCCTGTGCAACTTTGACAGGTTCGGCTGCTTCCGGTGAAACTGTGTCAAATTCTGTTGTGTCGGATTCTTCGGCACTTTGAATATCTGCCTGTTCCAGTGCCGTTTCATTAGCAGACTCCGAGGCGGTCTGTGCATCATTACTTGCTGTATATGTTGTGTCTCCTGACTTTGCCCCGGTACGCGTCTTTAACATCCCCGGAGTGATTCCCAGGGCTGCAATTACAACGACTGCCGCTGCTGCACCGATATATCGGGAAGTTCGGGCATTCCAGAATCTGTGTGTGGCGGTGCCTTTTGGCTGATCTTCTTTCTCCGTCCGGGCTGCTTCATTTGGCTGTTGATTTTTGCTCTGCTCTTCGAGCATTTTCTGTACATTCTCCGGTTTCAGGGAATCCGGCACCGGAGTATCTTCCATTGATTTCCTGATCTTATCCATCAATTCTCTGTCATCCATATTGCTGCCTCCTTTCTATGCAAGAAATTCTTTCATCTTATTCAGCCCGCGGCTGATCCGCGAACGGACAGTATTGTGGTTCATCTGCATCATTTCTCCGATCTCATGGCTCTTGAATCCGCCAATGACATTGAGGCAGATGATCCGCCGCTCTGTTTCGTCCAGACGATCCAGTGCCTCCCGTACCTGCAACGATTCGTCCGTCGCGTCGCCTGTCGGCAGGTCATCCGGCAGTTCAACCGTCTTTTGGGTATATTCTTTTAGTTTGCGCTTGCATTTATTGGACAGTATCTGAAAAATCCACACCCGGAATTTCTCATTATCACGCAGCTTCTCCACTGTTGCAAACGCATCTGCCACTGTCTCACTCACGGCATCCTCCGCATCCTGCGGATTCTTCAGGGTGTGGAGTGCAAAATAGTACAGCTCCCTATACACCTTTTCATAATATGCGGCAAATACTTCAGGCTTTTTTAAATCGTCCATGTTTCACCTCTGTTTCTGCCCGGCCCCCGCCGGTTCTGTGTTCTGTTTGATGCATCTGTATATTAGTGTCATTTTAGCATGGTTTTGTTGCATGGCTGTAAAATTTTTTCTGAATATATACAAAAAGAACCCGAAATTTCTTCCGGGTTCCACTTTCTGATGCTTTTACACTATGTAATTATAATGTCTCGATGAATCTCATAAATGCTTCTCTGCCTTCTGGTGTGCATTTGTATACACCGGCATCTTCGAGTACATGTACAAACACATTGCCGACCTCTTTCTGGAGGATTTCATGGATGTTATCTTTGTTGATATCCTTGTATTTCGAGAGCACTTCTGCTGCCCATGCCGCATGTTTCTCGATCTTTTCGTTGGAAGCGATGTCTTTGCCTTCCAGAATATATTCTTCAAGAAGTTCCAGTTCTTCTTTCAGACGTGCCGGAAGTACGGCAAGTCCCATAACCTCGATGAGACCGATATTTTCTTTTTTGATGTGATGATACTGCGCATGTGGATGATATACACCAAGCGGATTTTCTTCGGTTGTGATGTTGTTTCGAAGTGTCAGATCCAGCTCATACATGTCGCCGACTTTACGTGCGATCGGAGTGATCGTGTTGTGCGGTTCACCGTCTGTCTCAGCAAAAATAAATGCTGCTTCATCGGTATATCCTCTCCAAACTTCCAGTACATGTGTCGCAAGATCGACCAGACGGTCAGAGTCTTTATGACGGATACGAAGCACTGACAGCGGCCACTTAACGATGCCAGCCTCTACATCCTCATAACCCGGGATCGTCACATGTTTCTCAATCGGAGCTTTTGCCATTGCAAATGTATAATGACCGCCCTGGAAATGGTCATGGCTCAGAATGGAGCCGCCAACGATCGGAAGATCCGCATTGGAACCCAGGAAATAATGCGGGAACAGTTTGACAAAATCAAACAGCTTGATAAATGCATTTCTCTCGATCTTCATCGGGGTATGTTTGCTGTTAAACACGATACAGTGCTCATTGTAATATACATACGGAGAATACTGGAATCCCCATGGTGTATCATTGATCGTGATCGGAATGATTCTGTGGTTCTGCCTTGCCGGATGGTTTACACGTCCTGCATATCCCTCATTTTCCGGGCAGAGCAGACATTTCGGATAACTGCTTGCTTTGGCATTTTTTGCTGCTGCGATCGCTTTCGGATCTTTTTCCGGTTTGGAAAGGTTGATAGTGATATCAATTTCTCCATACGGGCTGTCCACTTTCCATTTCTGGTCTTTTTTTACACGATAACGGCGAATATAGTTGCTGTCCTGGCTCAGTTTGTAAAAATAATCCGTTGCTTTCTGCGGATCATCCTGATATCTGTCCCAGAACTCTTTCTGAACCTGTGCCGGACGGGGCATCAGGCAGTTCATCAGTCTGGTGTCAAAAAGATCACGGTAGACCACACTGTCTTCGATCAGTCCCCTCTTTACTGCTTCATCCAGAAGTTCATTCAGAGTTTCTTCCAGATCCACACCGGAAAATTTCTCTTCCGGCTCGGTGTATTCATCTTCGTGAAATACATCCAGAAGAAGGTTCGTTGTGTAATTTTTCTCACACTCTGGAACCAGTCCTGACTCAACTCCATACTGTACAAGTTTTGCGATGCCTTTGCTTAACATAAGCCTGTCCCCCTGTAAAATTATTTTTGGTTATCAAGATAAGAAATAAATACATTGCCCGCCTGCTGGAAAAGAGCGGTACTGTCGTTCATTCCATACGGGCTGACTTCGCCTGTCGCAGGATCCAGCAGCCATGTATTGTATGCGTCATATCCGACGATCACGACACTGGTATCTGCACCGGTTTTTGCTATAACTGCACGCTGTGCGCTAATCTCATAAAGGACATTTTCCAGACTGCATCCGGTAAGATCGATCACCGTTCCGGAATCTCCCAAACCTTCCTGCAGCTTGTCTTTATCCCATGAACCACTTCGGATGATTTCAGGAACATCCTCCGTATTAAGCGTAAGCTGTGTTTTCATATTTCCACGTTCCCAGACATATTGCTGTGCCCTGTTCAAAACCACACCTGTCCGGCTGTCTGCCTGCAGTACTGCCTGTGCCGGATCTGTCCACACACTGTCCAGACCGCCGCGGGCATATACATAATAAACATCTCCGAGCTGGCTCTTATCCTCTTCGACCTGAACGATATTCTCGCTGCCGTTTTTTATTTTGGCGGTAAGAATCAGCGGTTCATCTGCCTCAGGTTTGTCAGTGAATACCAGCTTGACGATAACACCCTGACGTGTCGTGCCTGTCTGCTCCACAGAAACCAGATCTGCCGAAGTTTTCTTATTGTTCATGATATTGTCTTTATTCTTTACGGTGTACGCATTTCCATTCTTTTCTGACAGGTTAAATTCCATCATAGAACTTCCGACCGTCACGTCTGTAATATAATATCCATCCTGATGATACTCTTTTTTGATATTTCCGTCAAAATCTTCTATCTTTATTGATGTAATTCCGTCGACCGTATGTCCGTTTTCATCAGTAAGGCTGTCCCCGTCAAGCACATTTCCATAAATCAGGTCTTCATTCATAAAACCGAGTACCCGAAACTGCTGCGAAGCATCCGGTGTATTATTTCTTGTCTTAAGTGAGTCAAAATCAATGTATTCGATCTGTCCCGCCTGATCACCGTCCGTGATTCTCCATGCCGCATGTGCATTCGTCTCAGATACGGCAAACTGATTACTGTCGATGTTTTCTGCCAGAACTTTATATTCGCTGTCATCAATATTGATCTGGTAAAGACTTCCGGAAAGGAGCAGGAACAGCTGGTTTTTCTTGTTTACATAACTCAATGTACCGAGATCGGATTTCAAAAACTCAAACGACTCTGTCGTCGGGATAAATACTTTCTCCTCAACTACATTCTGGTCATGATTATAATGATAGATTCCGGCTCCGCAGTAACCTTCGTGGTTTCCGCGGTTCATGTAACCATACACCATGAAATTGACATCGCCGTCGTCTTCCACGCTCAGAAGCTTAATGTCATGTTCCGTGCGTGAATCACGGAAATCTCCTTTTGCCGCCTTACGGAAATCAAACACCTGTGCAAACTTGCCGTTGTTCTGTGTATAAGTCCAGAGTGCCCCTTCCTGCACAAAAGCCGTCACGCTTCCCTCTGTATTTGTAAGATAGGTCACGTTTTTGTTACGGACTCCGAGCAGCAATCCATTATCCGTGATCACTGACTGTTTCGGGTCAAATACCTGTCCTGCGGACCGCTCAAAATCAAGCAGACGAATACGGTCTTCCGAATAACGCAGGCGGTAAAAATCTGTTACATTATAATATTCTGCACCACCGTTTTCATTTGCGGCACAGATTTCATATTCCAGTGAAATACTTGCAGTCGTCTCATTGATCTCTTTGATGACCGGTATCCCTTTCTTTGTGATCTGCGGATTTAAATTTCCCCAGCTTATCACAGAAAGTGGTGATTTAATGGAAACGGATGCAAAATTTGTCGTCGTTGAATCTGCGGATTCCAGGTATGCGGCAAGATTATCTGCCGAAGTTTTGTCCATACACATCTGCGCAAAATCAGATGCAAATTTCACATAAGCCTGCGTATTTGTAGAGGATCTTGAAACGACTCTCGTATAATAATAGGCTTCTCCATCATTTGTATCGACCGTCAGCTGCATGGAATACTCCTGATTCATCAGAAGCCCGGAATTGATCTCAATCTGTGCACGGAGATAACCGTCCGATCCTGAAGAATTCAGATCTTTGATCTTACGGTTTTCGACGATCTTTGTTCCATCGGAAGTACGCACCTCATAAGAAAGGCTCTTTACCTTTTCGTCATAAGGATTGATTGCGATTGTCAGCTTCTTCGTTGTATCAAGTGGTGTCACGCTGTCACGGACAAAATCTGCTTCCATCGGCTGTCGGTAACCATACATGCGGTTTGCAAGCGTTCCGTTAAAATCCACCATCACTTCCGGAAGCGTCGGATTATTCATATCTGAACGGTCATCCGTCGTTTCGTTATTCATAAGAAACACCGTACCGGTCACTCCCAGTATGAAGATTACCAGAAGGATCAAAAACCTTTTCAGTACTTTTAGCATGGTTTCAGACTCCCTTCTTAAGGTGCAGCCCGTCCGGATAAAGCAGTTTTTCCAGTGTCAGATGGCTGTTCAGCGCATCGTTCATCGCAGGAAGTCCCTCCGGGAAATGAGCTTTTTCATTTTTGACCGCACGGATCAGAAGATTCTTCGGGGTATGTTCCATATCAATAAATTCAAGGATCTGTGTGCTGTAACCTTTCGCTTCAAGAAGTTCTGCACGGATACCATCTGTCAGAAGCGCCGAAATACGTTCTTTCAGGATGCCGTATTTCAGCACCGGCTCCAGAAGTTCATTGTGGATCTGACTGTTCAGCTCATGCTGGCAGCACGGCACAGATAAGATTACCTGCGCATCCCACTCAACAGCTTTTGCAAGCGCATAATCTGTCGCCTTGTCACAGGCATGGAGTGTCACAACCATATCGACCTTCTGTACACCCTCATAATCTGCAATATCACCATGCAGGAAATGCAGCTTGTCATAGCCATATTTCTGAGCAAGGCCGTTACATTTCTTAATAACATCTTCTTTCAGATCAAGGCCGATGATATTGACATCGTATCCTTTGAGTTCTTTCAGATAATAATACATGGCAAAGGTCAGATAAGATTTGCCACATCCGAAATCCAGAATCGTGATCTCCCGTTCTCTGGACAACGCCGGAAGAATATCCTCGATAAATTCCAGAAAACGGTTGATCTGCTTAAATTTGTCATAAGAAGTATTGTGGATTTTGCCCTCACGGTTCATCACGCCAAGGTCCACAAGAAACGGAACTGCCGTCCCTTCTTTTAGAATATATTGTTTCACCCGGTTATGCGCCTGGATCCTGACTGTTTCCCGCGCCGGATGCTTTTTGACTTTGATTGTCTGCCTGCCTTTTTTGCTGACCAGAACCGTCCCATCCACGCATCTTCCCTGTATCTGAAACTGCGAAAAACAGCCTTCGCCAAGGTTTGCCTCCACATAGGAAATGATTTCTTCTCTTGTATAATTCGAGTGGAGCACCTTCGTTCCCACGGTGGAAGAAGCCTGATAACAAACACTGCCTTTCAGTTCGATCGGGCGTATCCGCACACGGGACGGAACATCTTTTTCCTTGCTTCTCTGACCGCTTAATACTGCAAGCATCAGCTCTTCATCAAATTGTTTTTCCAAAAATTCCTGTAATGTCATCATATAAAATAAATCTTTCTTTCTGTCACACTGTACATCTGTGATACAAAGCTTTCTGTCAGAATCTCCGGCATCTGCGCCGTCTGCAGCGTCTCCTTGAAATTTCCTGATACAGAAGCACTTCGATCAGATCATCTAAAAAGCGATCCGAAATCTCCTGCAGCTTAAGTTCCCCTGCAACCTGCTCGCGTATCTGTCTGCACAGGCTGTGCATCATCAGTCTGTCGGGATATTCGTCATAAAGTCTGCTTCCTTCATAATCCAGAAGCTCACATTCTTCTTCTACTTTTTCCTGCACTTTAAGTGCTGTATCCGGAAAATAAGATTTCATCAGGGCAAATTCTCTTTCCTGCATGCGTTCTCCGCTATAAAGCGCCGGACTGGCATAAGTCAGATAAAATGGTAAAAACTTGTCGTAATACATGGACAGGCTCCTGCTTTACCATCGTCCCTATCATTTTATGCAGGACTATGCGAAATGTGCCGCAATCAGCCCTGGATGTCTTTCAGAATGCGAAGTGTCAGTTTGAAGCTGTGCTCTGCTGCCATTGCCTCAAATGTCGGATAATCCATTTCTGCACTTCCGTCTGCTTTGTCGGAGATCGCACGGATCACAAGGAACGGAACATTGTTAAGGTATGCTGCCTGAGCGATTGCTGCGCCCTCCATTTCAACGGCATATGCACCGAATTCTTTTACGACGAAATCTTTTACACCCTGGTCTGCAACGAACTGATCGCCGGATGCGATACGTCCCTCAAATACTTCGATGTCCGGATTGACTTCTTTGCATGCCTGCACTGCCAGCTTGCGGAGTGCATCATCACTGTGGAAAGAAAATGCATCCATCTGCGGAATCTGACCTACCGGATAACCAAATGCTACTGCATTCATATCATGATGGATAAGGTCTGTGGAAACTACGATATCACCGATGTTGATATCTGCATTCAGACTTCCTGCGATACCTGTATTGATCACGACTTCTGCATGGAAATCGTCGATCAGGATCTGTGTACAAATTGCTGCATTTACTTTACCGATTCCAGAGCGGACAACTACTACTTTTTTGCCTTCTAAAACACCGGCATAAAATTCCATGGAAGCTTTGCGTGTGATCTCCACATCCTGCATGCGCTCTTTCAAACTTGCAACCTCTACTTCCATCGCTCCAATAATACCGATACATCTCATGATAAAATTCTCCTGTCTTTTTTCTGTATTCTGTACTGTTCACAAACATATCATTCTACTTTTAACATTTCACATCTGTTATTCTGTCATGAACAGTTCTGTTAAGTTTAAATAGTTACTGTTCACTCCGTTCACAGCAACTTTAAATATACTTTTTTATTATACCAAATGTTGCGTTTATATGGAAACTTTTTTTCTTTTCTGCTATACTGTCTCAAGGAGGTTGATATTATGGTATATAAAACATCCGGCGTCTGTTCAAGCGCCATCTCATTTGAAATTGACGAACAGGGAAAAGTTCATGATGTAAAATTTCAGGGCGGATGCTCCGGCAACACACAGGGCGTAGCCAAACTGATCGAAGGCATGGATGCCAAAGAAGCAATCAGCAGACTCGAAGGGATCCGCTGCGGATTCAGACCAACATCCTGTCCGGACCAGCTTTCCAAAGCTCTGAAAGAAGCTTTAAACTAAATTTTTTTCCTGTACAGCTACATGCTGTATATAAGTACATACAGAGAATCTGCCACTGACAGCTTCTCTCGCATACTTTGGCATCAATTGCAAAACCGGAGAACCACATCGGCTCTCCGGTTTTTGCGTTCTTGACATTGTTTTTTACTTTCAGTTCTTTATGACAGATCATCACGGTCCCATTTATCACACAGTGACTGCACTTCTCTCGTAAAGCGGTCGAGATCTTTGTTCGGAATCCCTTCACTCTTGCGGATAACAGACATAAGACGCTGTCCCATGGCAACCAGTTTCTGGAATGCACGTGCAGCCTTCGAAGTCTTCGGTGAAACAGCAGTTTTCGTGATCTTGATGCCCTGTGCTTCATAGATGCAGACGTTTTCTGCGAGGTCAAAGACAGTGCCGCTGAACGGTGCCATCGCATCCAGTCCAAGTTCTTCTTCAAGACGTCTTGCAAAAATCTCCGTCACTTCATCATCGCCATGTGTAACAAAAACTTTCGCCGGTTTCTGATTGAAAGATTTGATCCAGGTCATCAGTCCGTTTACATCGGCATGACCGCTAATACCCGGCATCTGGCAGATTTCTGCACCAACATAAACAGTCTCGCCGAAAAGTTTTACCTCTGTAGCACCTTCGAGAAGTGATCTTCCGAGGGTACCGATTGCCTGATAACCGACAAACAGAATCGTGTTGTTCGGATTCCACAGATTGTGTTTCAGGTGATGTTTGATTCGACCGGCATCACACATACCGCTCGCAGAAATAATTACCTTGCAGTCTTCGTCAAAGTTGATTGCTTTGGAATCGTCACTTGTGATCGAGGTTTTCAGTCCCGGGAACATCAATGGGTTGATGCCCTTATTTACAAGTGCCATGGCTTCTTCATCAAAGCAGTCATAAATATGTTCATTAAAAATGGTTGTCGCTTCATTTGCCAGCGGACTGTCCACATAAACCTTGAAGTTGTCGTGTCCATGGACGCGTCCTTCTTCTTTGATCTGGCGAATGAAATAAAGCATCTCCTGTGTACGTCCTACCGCAAATGACGGAATAATGACGCTTCCTCCGCGGTCGAAGGTTCTCTGGATCACTTCACTCAGAAGTCCCACATAATCCGGACGGTCGCCATGGCTTCTGTCACCGTAGGTCGATTCCATCACAACATAATCGGCATCGTGAAGGTATACCGGGTCTTTGATCAGTGGCTGATTGAGATTTCCGATGTCACCGGAGAATACAATTTTTTTCTCTTTTCCATCTTCGTTGATGATCACTTCAATGCTTGCAGAGCCAAGCAGGTGTCCGGCATCGACAAATCGTACACGGATGCCCTCTGCCGGTGTGATTGTCTTTTCATATGGACACGGAACAAAATTCTGCAGAACCCCCAGTGCATCCTCCATTGTATATGCCGGTATAAATTCCGGCTTGCCCTGACGACGTCCCTTACGGTTTCGCCATTCTGCCTCGAACATCTGAATATGGGCGCTGTCTCGAAGCATAATATCACAGAGATGGCAGGTCGCCTGTGTCGCATAAACCGGTCCCTGAAAACCTTTTGCATAGATTGCCGGCAGATTTCCGGAATGATCCATGTGTGCGTGAGTCAGGAGAACAAAATCAAGGTCACTTCCCTTAACCGGTATTTCCTGATTTTCATAATAATCGGGTCCCTGTTCCATACCACAGTCTACAAGAAACTTCTTACCGGCAGCTTCCAGATAATAACAGCTTCCGGTCACTTCATGTGTCGCCCCAATAAAGGTTATCTTCATGTGCGATCCCCCTTTGTCTGAAAAATCATGTAAATATATATTGTTGTAACCATTATACACGGTTTGCTTGTTTTTTAACAGTCTTTTTGTGTAAAATCACAGGAGAAATACAAGAGAAGATTTTGTGATGTCTGTAATTACAGAAACGGGAAAGATTGGTAAAGTGGAATTACCTGCTGGATTGACCTTACACATACTTAGTTCCTATGTAGTCCACCGTTTACGGACGCTAAGTTGACTTGTTTAGTACTAACTTCTTACATAGTCTACCGATTTCGGGCGCATAATT
>ERZ1034952.739-NODE-739-length-29196-cov-9.943688_pt1 | contig 29196 bp, 24 predicted proteins | sample MGYA00520625_ERZ1034952 | MGnify/ENA primary metagenome ERZ1034952 (study PRJEB33766, sample SAMN09781773) | gut metagenome | biome: gut microbiome | host: Homo sapiens | place: Madagascar | study: EMG produced TPA metagenomics assembly of the PRJNA485056 data set... | reverse complement strand
TTCACATACCCGTTATTATGCGGAATTACGGTTATATTGTGACATATTCACCAGAAGCTCGATCAGGGTAAAACGGCTCTCTTTTCTCATGGTGCTTCACTCCTTGATTTGCGATTTTCCGATATTCCCAATTCGACAGGCGGAACAGACATCACTCTCCGCGCGGGCGGCGGATTCGGGTCGATCCGCCGATGACAAGCTCGTCGATCTGAAGCACCGTGCAGGACTTGCGGTGCTCCGGATCGCGGATCTGTCCGAGCAGCTTCCCGATGGCGATGGCGGCCGAACGCTCGGGATAGCTCGGAGTCGAAGTGATTTCCGGCGTCACGACCCGGCCGATCTCCTGATTGCCGCCGCCGATGATCGACAGGTCGTCCGGAATCCTGAAGCCGAGGTGGAACGCCGCCTTGGCAATACCGACCGCCAGCCGGTCGTCGCAGGCGTAGACCGCGCTCGGCCGGGCCATGCGGGTCAGCAGCCGCAGGCCGGTCTCGCGCCCCTCGCCGATCGTATGGCCGTCGACGGTCGCAAAGTCGAACTCGCGCTCCGGCAGGTCGAATTCGCGCATGGCGGAGCGGAATCCGGCTTCGATATCGCGGCACAGGCGGCTGCCGCGCGGCCCGGCGACGCAGCAGATGTCGCGGTGGCCGAGATCGAGCAGATGGCGGGTCGACAGATAGGCGCGATGCACATCGTCGTGCACGACCGCATCGATCTCCGGTCCGTCGGGCTCCTCGGCGCTGCTGAAGCCGCCGATCATCGAAAACGGGATTCCCCGCCGGATCAGCTCTTCCGTGAAGCGGACCGAAGAGTAGCCGCAGAGGATCAGTCCGGCGCATCCGTCGGTCAGCTCCGCAATGCGTTCCGGGGTCAGGGAGGCGGCCCGCAGCGTGGTGAACAGTTTGTCGGCCCGTTCGAGCAGCGGAGAGCTCTCGATCGCGTTCAGGACAATGTACCAGTAGAGATCATTCAGGTCGATCTCGCCGAAAATGATGCGGATGGTCAGCTTTTCGCCGGTCCGCGGCCCGCTCCGGCCGAGCGCGGGGTTGATGAAGGTTCCGCGCCGCGGGCGGCGGATCAGGTAATTCTCCTCGACCAGCTTCCGGATTCCGGCTTCGACGGTGATCGTGCTGACCTCGAACGTGTCGCGCAGCTCCCGCGTCGGCGGAATTTTCTCGCCGGGGCGCAACATGCGGTTGTCGATCAGCGAACGCAGCGTATCGGCTACCTGCATGTACAGCGGCGAATCCGCATTCCCCGCACGTTTGAAGGCAAGCTTGTGATTCATCCTCTTCCCGTTTCCGCCGTATTCCCCGCCGCCGCAACTCCTGCTCAGAGAGAGAGAGAGTCCGGCCGGCGGCGCACATTGTATTCTTTATATGATTATGACGCATTTTCCCCCAAATGTCAATACCGTTTCGATAAAAAAACAAAGGAAATATGATCACACGCTGTAAAAAACGCAGCAAAATCTATTTTATATTATGATATAAATATATAAAATACGCCATCCCAGGCAAATAAACGCGGCGCACGGCCAATCCGATGCATCGGCCTGACCGCGCACCGCATATGACTTTACCGATTCAGAAACAGAGCCTGGCGACGAGGGAGCGCCGGAAGGGGGGGAAGGTGATCACGCCGTTTTCCGGGACGGCCGCCTGTTCCGCACCGTCCTCCCACGGCGAATTAAATTCGACCCGCGAAACCGGTGCCGCAGTCAACTGTTCGACCGGTACCCGGAGCTCCGCGAACCGTTCCGGCGCGATGCCGCGGTCGAGTTCGTCCGCCCAGTCCGCCTTGTCGCGGAGCCAGACCAGATCGTGACTGTTTCCCCGCAGGATATGGAACCGGAGCCGCCGGTTCTCCCGCAGCTCGGGCCGGTAATCTTCCGCCGCGGGATCGATTCCGGCGATTGCGCGCGCGAACCATCCGAAGTGATGCCAGAGATCGTGCCGGTCGACATAGATATGGTCCCAGTGCCAGAACTGGCCGCAGCCGGCGCTTCCGGCGAAGAAAGGAGCAAACAGCGCGTCGTGCAGCAGCGTCCCCTCCCGGTCCAGCTCATACAGATGCGAAGCCCGGCAGTGGCACCACTCGACCGCCCCGGTTTCGGCCAGAATCGCGGGCCGCTCCGGACGGCGGCGGCAAAGCTCCGCGACAGCCGAGCGGCAGAGCAGATCCATCGGCCCCCGGCAGACGTCGATCTCGGCGCCGGGGTCGAGATAGCGGTGCGCCTGCAGGAAATCGTTGCCCTCGAGCGACGCAAGCTCGTCGTACAGATCATATGCGTAAAAATCGCTGAAGCTGCCGAGACTCTGCAGCGCAAACTGTTTCGGAAACAGCCGGTGCAGTTCACCGAGCATGATTTCGGTCCACGGCTTCCAGAGCGACACCGGGCCGACGCAGTTCACTTCATTCCAGAGCTCCCAGGCCATGACGGCGGGCTCATCCGCGAAGTTCCGGCTCAGGAGCTCGAGCTTGCGGACGAAATTGGCCCGCGCCGCCTCCCCGTTGAAGAACTCCTCCACCGTGTCGGCGAAACCGCCGTTTTCCCGCCGGTAGACCCGGTTCTGGAAGCAGGCCGCCCCGGGGAACATCTCGGCCTGGCGGACCGGCCGCAGGTCGCGGAAATGGTCGAGCGTGAATTTGAGCCGGATGCCGTACTCCCGCCCGAGCGCGACCAGCGCCCGCAGATTTTCGAGCTTCCGCTCCGAAAACACGCCGGGTTTCTCCGGTTCGAGGTTCAGGAACGGAACGCCGAGCCAGATCCGCGCGAAATTCCCGCCGTTCTCCGAAAAGCGCCGGAACCAGCGGCGGTAGATTGCGAGAATCTCCGCATCGTCGCCGCTGAACCGCTCGAAACAGAGGTTCATGCCGACCGGGACGAACGGCGTGCCGTCCTCATACTCGAAATAGCGGCTGTTCTTCCGGCTGATCCTGACGAACTGATTCATCCGACTGTCCATGGCTGTTCCTTCCTTTCGATTCTGCGCTTCCGCATGCGTTCCTCAGTAAGTATAACGATAAAACCGCAAACTGCAATCGTCCGGACCGTTTTTTCCGGAATTTCCGCCGCACGGCGACGACATTCTTTCTCCGTCGGTTTTTATTCCGGAATCGACTTGCATTTTCATGAAACCGTGTTATAGTAACGGTTTTCACTCACATAAACTCAGGTGAGTGTTTTCCAAAACTAAGGAGTCGATAATCATGGAAAACCTTTATGAGGCCACCGTCGAACGGTACCGGAAGTACGTGATGCCCACCTATGCGCCGAAGATTCTCTTCGTGCGAGGTGAAGGCGCGCGCCTTTGGGACGCCGACGGCCGCGAATATCTCGACTTCGCCACCGGAATCTCCGTCTGCAACCTCGGGCACTGCCACCCGGGCGTGACCGCCGCGGTCCGGAAACAGGCCGCGACGCTCGTGCATGTTTCGAATCTCTATATGAACGAAGTCATGCCGCGCCTCGCCGAAAAGCTGATCGAAAACTGCTTCGACGGCGTGGTGTTCTTCGCCAACTCCGGCGCCGAAGCCAACGAGGGGATGTTCAAGCTCGCCCGCAAAATCGGCAACGCCTCCGGGCGCAACGAGATCATCTCGATGGACAATTCGTTCCACGGGCGGACCCTTGCCACACTGGCCGCCACCGGGCGCGCGAAATACCGCAAGGGCTTCGAACCGGATATGCCGGGTTTCCGGCAGGTGCCGTTCAACGATATCGAAGCGCTGAAAAATGCGGTTAATGATAAAACCTGCGCCGTCGTTCTCGAGCCGGTGCAGGGCGAAGGCGGCATCCTGCCGGCCGATCTGGAATATCTGAAGCAGGTCCGCGCACTCTGCGACGAAAAGGGCATCCTGCTGCTCTTCGACGAAGTGCAGTGCGGCATGGGCCGGATCGGCACTCGTTTCGCCTGGCAGAGCTTCGGCGTCGAACCCGATGCGTTCTCGATGGCCAAGGCGATTGCGAACGGCCTGCCGATGGGAGGCTTCATCACGAAACGCAAATACGCCGATACGCTGACGCCGGGAACCCATGCGAGCACCTTCGGCGGAACGGCGCTCGTCTCCGCCGCCGCGCTCGCGGTGCAGGAGGCGTTCGACAATGAAGGCGTGCTTGAAAACTGCCGGGAACAGGGCGAATACCTGCGGCGGCAGCTCGGGGAGCTCGGGAAGAAATATCCGTTCGTCAAGGGCGTCCGCGGCATGGGCCTCATGATCGGCGTCGTCCTCGACCGCGAGGCGGCGACGCTGGCCGGACTCTGCCTCAAGCGGAATCTGGTCGTTCTGACCGCCGGAGAAACCGTGCTGCGGCTGTTGCCGCCGCTGAACCTGACCCGCGCCGAGGCCGATGAAGGAATCGGCAAAATCGCGGCCGCTCTCGAAGAGCTGAATGCCGCCATACAGGAGGGATAACCGATGAAGAAGGACCTTTTGACGCTCCGGGACATCACCCGGGACGATCTGGAACATATTTTCGAACTCGCGTCGAAGCTCAAGGCCGAACGCGGCAAAACCGCGTTCACGCCGCTGGCCGGCAAGAGCGTCGGGCTGATTTTCGCGAAATCCTCGACCCGGACCCGGGTCTCGTTCGAAGTCGGCGTCGGCGAGCTCGGCGGCCGCCCGCTCTATCTCGATCAGAGCAAGATGCAGATCGGCCGCGGCGAGACGGTGGCGGATACGGCCAAAGTGCTGAGCCGTTACCTGCACGGCATCGTGATCCGGACCTTCTCACACGCCGAAGTCGAAGAGCTGGCGCGCGAAGCGGACATTCCGGTCATCAATGCGCTGACCGACGAATACCATCCGTGCCAGATTCTGGCCGACTTGCTCACCATCCGGGAGTATTCCGGGCGGACCGACGGGTCGATCAGAATGGCGTTCTACGGCGACGCTCGCAGCAACATCGCGAATTCGCTGATCCTCGCCGCGCGGCTGACCGGCATGGAGCTTGTGCTCTGCTCCCCGGCGGAGGAGCAGCCCGACCGGGCGCTCTACGCCGGATGCTCCAACGTGAGCTGGGAGGCGGACCCGATGAAGGCCGCCGCCGGCGTCGACTATTTCTACACCGACGTCTGGGTCAGCATGGGCTTCGAGGAGGAGCGCGAGCGGCGCATGAAGCTCTTCGCCCCGTACCAGGTCAACGAGAAGCTGTTCTCCGTTGCGAAGCCGGATGCGAAGTTCCTGCACTGCCTGCCCGCCCATCGCGGCGAGGAGGTTTCGGCCGGCGTAATGGATGATCCGAAGCGGTCGATCGTCTTCGACGAGGCGGAAAACCGTCTCCACGTTCAAAAAGCCGTCATGGCGATGCTGATGAAATAAATCATTGCGAAAGCGGCGGAATGCCGCTTTTTTCTTTCCCGGAGAAACGATGTCTTCTGCAGCAGTACTGATTCTCGCCGTAAGCGTGTCGATCGACGCTTTCGCGGTTTCGGTGGGCGGCGCGCTCTGCGACCGCACCGGCCGTTGCCGGCGGAACGCCGTGAATGCGGCGGCTTTCTTCGGGACGTTCCAGATCGTCATGCCGCTCATCGGCTACTTCGCGGCGACGCTGCTGGCCGGAGTGGTTGCGGCGGTTGATCACTGGCTCGCGTTTCTGCTGCTCGGAGTCGTCGGCGGCAAAATGATCTATGAGGGAATCCGGCCGGAATCCGAAGAGGAGCGGCGGAAGGAAGGCGGCGAATGCAGCTGCCCGCCGGATTTCTTCGCTCCAAAAGCGCTTTTCATCCCCGCCGTGGCGACCAGTCTCGACGCGCTGGCAGTCGGCGCGAGCCTTGCCTTCGCCGGAACCGGCATCTGGCTGCCGGCGGCGGCCATGGGGATTGTAACCGCGCTGGCTTCGGCGTCCGGCGTTCTGCTCGGACGCAAGCTCGGAACGCTGGCCGGCGAAAGAATCATGATGGCAGCCGGCGGAACCGCCATCGTCCTCATCGGACTCAAGATCCTGCTCGAACACACCGGTATTCTCTGAAAGCCGGTATCCGGGTCACCAGATGGGGGAACCGACGATGCGGTCCGCGCGCACGCTGCCGAAGATGTGTTCGTTGATCCCCTGCGAACGGTTGTCGCCGACCACGTAATAGTGACCCGGCTCAACCTTGCGCGGCGACAGATTCCAATCCGATGCGTACCGGACATACGCCTCGTTCTGCTTTCTGCCGTTCAAATAAAGATCGCCATTACGGAATTCGACCGTGTCACCCGGCAGCCCGATCACCCGTTTCAGGAAATAAGTCTTGTCCTTGTACCGGATGATGACGATGTCGCCCCGCTTCGGTTTGCTGAACAGATAACGCAGCTTGTAGCAGAAGGTGAAACCGTGCTCGGGGAAGGTCGGCATCATGCTGCCGCCGTTGATCCGGCACGGCATCAGAACCAGCGTGAAAAGCAATACCGCCAGCACCGCCACAACCGTCATGCGGATGAAGAAGCCGGGCCGCAGACGCGGAAAAAAGAAGTTGACCCAAGTTCCCCGCTCCGTTTCGTCGTCGGAGCGGTGGAGTCCGGCAATTTTCAGCCATGCGGCGTAAAGTTTCCCGAACATTCCGGCGGAGACTCCTTTTTATGCTTCCTCTTCTTCGGCCGCCGCGGCGCGGGCGGCTTTCTCGGCCGCCTCCTCCGCTTCGAGGAACGGCAGGAAGCGCCCCTTGTCGCTTGCTTTCATGTAAGCTTCTTCCGCCGAAATATTTCCGGCATCAAATTCGGCCTGAATCGAATTGTCCATCGCCTTCATTCCGCGGCCGCCGCCGGCATCGATGATTGTGCGGATGTTCGAAATCTGCCCCTCGCGGATCGTATTCGGCAGGCCGTCGGTCCAGAGCAGCACCTCGTGCACGGCGACGCGGCCGCCCGATTTCTTGCGGCAGAGCAGCTGCGAAACGATCGCCTGCAGACATTCAGCCAGCATGGTGCGGATCTGCGCCTGTTCGTTGGACGGGAATGCGTCGATCATACGGTCGATGGTCTTCGGCGCGTTGTTCGTGTGCATGGTTGCGAAAACCAGCATGCCCATCGCGGCGCAGGTGAGCCCGAGCCGCATCGTGTCGTTTTCGCGCATCTCGCCGATCAGCACGATATCGGGGTCCGAGCGCATCGCCCCGCGCAGCGCGGTCGGGAACGATTCCGCCTGCAGGCCGACCTCGCGGTGGACGATCGTGCAGTTCTTGTTCTGGTGCACGAATTCGATCGGGTCCTCGATCGTGATGATGTGCTTGCTGAAATTTTCGTTGATGTAGTCGATCATGGCGGCCAGCGTGGTCGACTTGCCGGAACCGGTCGGGCCGGTCACCAGCACGAGGCCGGACTTGAGCGAGCAGATCTCTTTGAGCACCTCCGGCATGTGCAGCTCCTCAAGCGTCAGAATCCGACTCGGAATCTGGCGCATGACGCAGCCCATGCCGTGATAGTTGTACATGTAGTTCGTACGGAAACGGGCCAGCCCCGGAATTTCATGCGCGAAATCGAGGTCGTGGGTCTCCAGAAACTTCTCCCACCGCTTCGGCATGCAGATCTCTTTGAGCATCTGCTCCATGTATTCCGGCGTGATCGGCTCGTCGTTCAGCTCGATGATATTGCCGTGAACACGCGCCTTGGGCGGGAAATTGATCGAAAGGTGAAGGTCGGACCCGCCGAGTTCGAGCATCTGACGCAGGTATTGATTGATGATCGGTTCAGTTTCCATATTGTTTCGCTCTCTCTTTCCACCCAATTAATTCGCCTGGAGCTGCTGCGCCTGCCGGATCGCGTATTCGCGTTCGAGCTGCGCGGTTTCGGCCTGGTCGTGCATGTAGTATTTCGCAACCTCGTAGGTGATAAGGCCGGCCTTGTATTTCTCGAGCAGGCACTGGTCGAGCGTGCACATGCCCTGCTTGTTGCCGATCTGCATGGTCGATTTGAGCTTGAACGCCTTGCCTTCGCTGATGATGTTGCCCACCGCCATATTGTTGATCAGAATTTCGTAGGCGGTCGTCAGGCCGCCGTCCGCCGCCGGAATCAGGCGCTGGCAGATGATGCCGCGCAGGCTGCCCGCCGTCATGGCGCGGATCTGCGGCTGCTGCGAGGGCGGAAACACATCGAGCAGGCGGTTCAGCGTATTGGCCGCATCGCTGGTGTGCAGCGTGCCGATGACGAGGTGCCCGGTTTCCGAAGCCGTGATCGCGTTCTCGATGGTTTCGAGGTCGTGCAGTTCGCCGATGACGATGACGTCCGGGTCCTCGCGCAGCGCGGCTTTGAGCGCAGTGCGGTAACTGATCGTATGTTTGCCGATCTCGCGCTGGGTAACCTGGCAGTTCTTGGAATTCTGCAGGATCTCGATCGGGTCTTCGACCGTGATGATGTGGTCGGTGCGTTTTTCGTTGATGATGTCGACCATCGCCGCAAGGGTCGTGGTTTTACCCGAGCCGATCGGGCCGGTGACCAGCACAAGACCGTTGTGATAGTCGAGCAGGCGCTTGATGTGGGTCACGTCATGGTCGAGAAAACCGAGTTCCTCGAGCGAACAGATATGATCCGGTACCAGGCGGTAGCTGGCTGCGGAGCCGTCTTTGTGCATCATGAGGCAGACGCGGAACCGGTCCGCGCCGATCTCAAGCGCGAAGTTGATGTCCATATCCTCCTCGAAGCGCTTCTTGCGCTCGGCTGAGAGCAGGACGGTGTTGAGCCGGAACGCATCCTCTTCCGGGATGACCCAGTCGTCGATGCGTTCGATCTGGAGCATCCGGCGGACGAATGGAGGAGAACCCGCCGAAATATGCAGGTCCGACGCGCCGAGTGCGCGCAGACAGGTCAACAGCGTGATGACGAGCTGCTGAAGCTCCGGATCACTCATTTCGGAGACGTTTCGGAGACTCGGCAGATCCGCATAAGACTGAATCTGCGACAGGTCGATGTCGACGCTGTCGAAGCGCGTGGCCGAATCCTGCACGATGGCGGTACGCGCGCGGCCGCCGTCACCGCCGCGCCGCTCCTCCGGCGGTTCGCCCATATCGCGGGAACCGGGGGACGGCGGAATGTAGCCGCGCCGGGCCGGCGGAAAGGCCCCCGCCCGCTGCGCCGGAGGAAACGCCGCCGCCCGCTGAGCCGGAGGGAAAGCCCCTGCCCGCTGCGCCGGAGGGAAACCGGGCCGGGCCGCCGCCGCGCCGCCCGGAAAACCGGGGCGGGCGGGCTTGTTCTGCGGCAGGTTCGGCGCAATGCCGGTCTCGGCCTGGGCGACCGCATAATCGATCACCGACTGGATCTGTTCGAGGACCGACTGCTGATCCTCCTCGGAAAGTCCGCTGACCAGCTGATCGAGCACGAGCTGCGCATACGCTTCGAGGTCGGGATTCGCGCCGAGCGACTGATAAAAACGATCGGCATCCGCCTGGGTGATGGCGCCGTTGCTGATCAGCGCATAAATGAACCATTGAATATCCAGCGGCATAATAAAAAGGCTCTCCTAAATGAACGCTTGCACTTCCTGCGACGGATCGCAATATGTTACAATAGCGCGGCAACCGGCTTTTTTCAAATCGGAAGGCTCTATTCGCCGATGATTTTGATCAGGAGCCGCTTCGGGCGTTTCCCGTCGAATTCGCCGTAGAAGATCTGTTCCCACGGTCCGAAATCGAGGCGCCCGCGGGTCACGGCGACAACGACTTCGCGGCCCATGATCTGCCGTTTCATATGCGCATCGGCATTGTCCTCATAGCCGTTGTGGGCATATTGGCTGTGCGGTTTCTCCGGCGCGAGCTTTTCGAGCCAGGTTTCGAAATCCGCGTGCAGCCCCGGCTCGTCGTCGTTGATGAACACGGAAGCCGTGATGTGCATCGCGTTGCAGAGCAGCAGCCCTTCGCGGATGCCGGACTCCTCGAGCGCGGCTTCGACCTGCGGCGTGATGTTGACGAACTGCCGGCGCTGCGGCAGCGTGAGCGTAAGCTCCCTGCGGTACGATTTCATAGATTCCTCCTGTATCGGACATTGCTTCAGAGACCGGACAATGTAGCGCATTTTTTCGACGCTGTCAAGGCGCCGCCGGGTTGCAATCACATTTTCGGACGCTATCTTATTGAAAACATGTATGCAACCGGAATCGTCAAGGAAGGATGAAGAATATGGAGCAGCTTTTTCCCGGCGTCGCACGACTGGCGTTCGGCACGCCGGAATCCGACACTCCGTCGAAACAGGTTTATGTCAGGGCGCCGCGCGGAGAGGCGCTCGCCGCCCTGCCCGCCGCGGCTGCGCCGTTCGATGCCGGCCAGATCCGTTTTTCGGTTTCGGCGCGCGGCTGCCGCCTCGAACTGCCGCTCTCGCCCGGCGAGGATATCTACGGTTTCGGGCTCAACCTGAAACGGCTCCGTCACACCGGCAGGAAACGGACGCTCCGCGTCAACAGCGATCCGGCCGTGGACACCGGCGACAGCCATGCGCCCTGCCCGCTCTATTTCTCGACCGCCGGATACGGCGTGCTGGTCGATACGGCCCGCTACGCTACCTTCTACTGCGGCGGCAACGAACTGCTGAACGCCCGGAAGCAGACGGACGAAGCAGGCGGCATCCGCCTGACCGAAGCCGAGCTTTACGCCGGAAAAGAAGGAGTCTCCGCCCCGATGGTCGTCGATATTCCGGCCGCGCAGGGGGTCGAAATCTATCTGTTTTCGGGCCCGGCGCTGCTTGATGCGGTGAGGCGCTATGTCCTGTTCTGCGGCGGCGGGGCGTTTCCGCCCGAATGGGGCCTCGGCTGCCAATACCGCGCCTGCGGCGCTTTCGAGGCCGGCGAAGCGCTGTCGCTGGCCGCCGAACTGCGCGAAAAGCATATCCCGTGCGACGTTTTCGGCCTCGAACCGGGCTGGCAGAGCCACGCCTACTCCTGTACGTTTTCCTGGAGTCCCGAGCGTTTCCCGGAACCGGAAGCGCTCGTCAACCGGCTCCGGGAGCAGCATTTCCGCATCAATCTCTGGGAGCATGCGTTCACGCATCCCGACGCGCCGTTTTACGAGGAGCTGCGGCCGTACTCCGGCGACTTCAAGGTCTGGAACGGCCTGGTGCCGGACTTCACGCTGGCTCCGGCGCGCGAAACATTCCGGCGGCATCACGCCGAACGGCTGACCCGGCGCGGCATCGACGCCTTCAAACTCGACGAATGCGATAATTCGGATTTCATCTCAAGTCCGTGGTCGTTCCCGGAGTGTTCGCGCTTTCCGTCCGGCCACGACGGGGAGACCATGCATTCGATGTTCGGCACACACTATATGAATGTGGTCGACGGCGCCTGCCGCGACGCGGGCGTGCGCACTTACGGGCTGGTCCGCAATGCCCATGCGTTCGCTCCGCCGCAGCCGTTCGTGCTTTACAGCGACCTCTACGACCATGCCGAATTCATCCACGGCGTGACGACCAGCGGCTTTTCGGGGCTGCTCTGGACGCCGGAATTCCGGCACGCCGCTTCGCCGGAGGATTATATCCGGCGGCTGCAGACCATGGTGCTTTCGCCGCTCATGCTGCTGAATATCTGGATGATGCCGAATCCGCCGTGGCGGCAGCTGGTGCGCGAACGCAACGTGAGAAACGAGTTTTATCCGCCCGAAGAGCAGGCCCGTCTCGAGGTCCTGACCCGCGAGACGCTGCAGCTGCGAATGCGGTTCCTGCCGTACCTTTACGCGGCGTTCGCGGCCTACCGGTTCGAGGGGACGCCGCCGTTCCGGGCGCTCGCGATGGACTATCCGGAGGACGAACGGCTGCGCGACGTCGATTTCGCATGGCTGGCCGGCGAACGCCTGCTGGTTGCACCGTTCCGCGCCGGAATGACGGAGCTCGTTCTGCCGCTGCCGCCCGGAGTCTGGCGCGATTTTCACACCGGCGAACGGCATGAAGCAGAGGTGCGGCTAGCTCCGGCGATCGGAGAACTGCCGATCCTGGTCAAAGAGAACAGCGTGATTCCGCTGGCCGACCCGGTCGAATATATCGAAGACGGCATGCAGCATCGGCTGACTTTGCGCGTTTACGGCAGCGCCCCGGAACCGGCCCGCCTTTTCGCCGACGACGGCTTCAGCTTCGGTTATGAAAACGAAGCGCCTGCCTGGGGAGAGGTCCGGGCGGATGGCTCCATGAGCGAAAGCGCGAAGAGACGCTACGCGGTGAAAGCGGTCGAACGCTTTTAACCACGGCCGAAGGCAGGCGGCTTGCCGGGGATCAAGAGCAAATCAACTGATAAGTTCTAAAACCCGCGCTCCTGATTCCGGCGCCAGACGACAGCTTCGTCCTTGCGTCCGGGAATCCGGGCCAGCGGCGTCCAGCTTCCGCCGGGGGCGGAGCCGCCGCGGCCGGTGATGATGTAGTCGGCCCGCGACGGATCGGCGGTGTCGGAACCGCCGGAGAGATAGACGGCCGGCTTGATATCGTCAAATGCCAGGACCAGCGGCCGGCGGTTCGAACGATAGGAATACGGCGTGAACTCCCGTTCGGTTCTGCGTTCCCCGCGGTAGTCGGCGCGGATCACCGCCGTCGCTTTTTCGATCGCCAGCCGCTTGGCGGACTGCTTGCGCGAGGTATACTCCCGGATCACCGGGCCGAAGGCGTCCGCATACAGCGCGGTCATCAACAGCGCCGTGACGGCACAAGCCGTCCTGAAATTGCAGCAGGCGGGGAAGCGCCGCTTCAGGACTCCCCAGAGCATGATCGCGCTCCAGCCGCACCAGCCGAAGGCGAGCGGCGCAGCCGGAATCAGATAGCGTTTGGAGAACCCGAGGTAACCGTCCGCAATGACGTTCTGCAAGGTCAGCAGAAGCGCATGGCCGATCAGGATGGCGAGAATGACGCTCTCCCCGGCATTCCACTCCCGGCGCCTGATCCGCCAGCCGATGCCGAGCAGGACCGGGATCAGGAAGTACGGATAGCTGCCCTCGAAAAGCCCCTCCAGATAACCTGCCGCCTCATACCAGCGGTTGCCGGTCTGCCGTGCCTTCAGGACCGCGTCCGGCAGCTTGACGGGAGGCGGCAGAAGCTCGGACGGCGGCGGCAGGACGACCTTCGGACGGACCGGAACGGAAACGGCGGGCGGATTATTCGCCGCGAATTTCCGGATCAGCGGAATGAACCGGATATCCGGCACCGGATATCCGGTCGCCGTATAGTTGCTCCAGAACATCGGGGCAAGCAGAAGCAGCCCGAACCCGCCGGCGGCGACGGAACGGTACGGCAGCCGGTTTCCGACACAGTCGCAGAGGAACGCCGCGACAAGGATGAGGCCGATGACCGCCATCAGCTCGGGACGGATGGCGGTTCCGAGCGCAAACGCGGCGCCGAGCCAGAGGTAATACCTCCATTGCCGCGGAGCGGAGCGAAGTCCGATCAAAGCCCAGGCGGCGATAGCCAGCGGCAGGGTTTTTCCGGCATCGCGCAGCCCCTCGCCCGCATAACGGAGCACATGCGAGCAGAACAGGAAAAAAAGCACGCCCCAGCAGGCGACCTGCTCGGAGAACACCCGCTTGAAGAGTGCGAACAACGGAAACACCGCAAGCGCGAACAGCAGAGAAGCCGCGAGCTTCACTCCGGCAAAACCGCTCCAGCCGGACAGGAAGGAAAAGACGCCGCCCAGAACCGGCAGCAGCGGGGATACGCGCGGATGGAACGCATAACGCCACTCCCCGGCTGCCAGCGCATCGGCCATCGGAGCATACCTGCCGGCCACATCAAGCGAAGGAATCGCGGTGCAGGCGGCAAGCGGCAATGCCAGCGCCAGGGCGGCCAGAAAATAAAAAAACGGTTGCCGGGTCCAGCGTCTGAGGGTTTCGTTCCGCAACAGGTTCATCGTTTCCTTTTCCGTATCTTCTTCATGGCCGAAAGCGTGTTGCTCAGCATATAATGTACCCGCCAGGCCGTAAAATGCAACCGGAAAAGACAACGGATTCCGGAAAGAGCAGCATCGGTGCCCTTTCCGGAATCCGTCAGATCAATCCGGCGCCCGGTCCGAAACCGGGACGCGGTCCGGTCAGATGCCGAGATCGATCATCGAGTCGGCGACCTTGCGGAAGCCGGCGATGTTCGCGCCCATGACGTAGTTGTCCGGCTCGCCGAATTCGGCGGCGGCGTTGCGGGCGGCGTTGTGGATGTTGATCATAATGCCGTGCAGCTTCTGATCGACCTCTTCACGGGACCAGGAGAGACGCATCGCATTCTGGCTCATCTCGAGGCCGCTGGTGGCGACGCCGCCGGCGTTCGAAGCCTTGCCGGGCGAGAAGAGCACGTTGTTCTGCAGGAAGTACTGGGTCGCGTCGAGCGTGGTCGGCATGTTCGCGCCTTCGCAGACACAGATGCAGCCGTTGGCGACGAGCGCTTTGGCCTCGTCGAGATTCAGTTCGTTCTGCGTCGCGCACGGCATGGCGATGTCGCACTTCGCAAGCGTCCACGGGCGCTTGCCTTCATAATACTTCGCGGTCGGATACTGCTTCACGTATTCGGCGATACGGCCGCGCCTGACATTCTTGAGCTCCTGGACGAATGCGAGCTTTTCGGCGTCGATGCCGTCCTCGTCGATGATCGTGCCGTTCGAGTCGGAGAGCGACAGCACCTTGCCGCCGAGCTGGGTCGCCTTCTGGGCCGCATACTGCGCGACATTGCCGGAGCCGGAGATCAGCACGCGGGCGCCGTCGAAACCGCGGTCGCGGGTCTTGAGCATTTCAGCCGCGAAGTAGACCGCGCCGTAGCCGGTCGCCTCCGGACGGACCAGGCTGCCGCCCCAATTCAGCCCCTTGCCGGTCAGAACGCTGTCGACGCTGTTGACGATGCGCTTGTACTGGCCGAAGAGATAGCCGATTTCGCGGGCGCCGACGCCGATATCGCCGGCCGGGACGTCGGTGGACGGCCCGATGTGGCGGAAGAGCTCGCGCATGAAGCTCTGGCAGAACGCCATGACTTCGCGGTCGGATTTGCCTTTCGGATCGAAGTCCGCGCCGCCCTTGCCGCCGCCCATCGGCAGCGTGGTCAGGCTGTTCTTGAAGACCTGCTCGAAGCCGAGGAACTTCAGAATCGACAGATTGACCGACGGATGGAAGCGCAGCCCGCCCTTGTAGGGACCGATCGCGCTGTTGAACTGGATGCGGTAACCGGTGTTGACCTGAATCTCACCCTTGTCATCCACCCACGGAACCTGAAAGATGATGGCGCGTTCCGGAACGACCATGCGCTCGAGAATCTTGTGCTTCTCGTATTTCGGCTGGGCCTCGAGCATCTTCGAGAGGGAGCCGAGCACTTCGGTTACGCTCTGCAGAAACTCCTTTTCATGGCCGTTGGTCTGCTGCAGCCCGGACAGCACGCGATCGACATAATTGCTCATTTTTGTAAAACCTTTCATTCGTTTGGTTCGGCATTGTGATAAATGCATTATTTGTTAATAGCAAAAAACATGCCAGAATATGTAATTACCTGGCGGATAACGACGGATGCAAATTATTTCCCGCTGGAAAATATTGAAAAATAACAATATTGTCATCAAATTGCAATAAAATTACATTTTTGTTATTTATTTTCCGGACCCGTGCGACAGCGAAGACAAAACACGGGGAAAATCCACGAAAGTTACATTTTTGTCACTCATTCCGTTCCGTCAGCCTCCGCAGGCGGCGGCCGTAGCGCTCCAGCCGCTCCGCGTCGCCCGCGGCGCGGCAGGCATAAACCAGGTTGCCGAGATATTGCGGATTCTCCGGAGCAAGTCGGTGCGCCTGTTCGAGATAACGAACCGCTTCGCCGGGGGAGCCGGTCATCAGCGCGGCAGTTCCCAGGCCGTTGAGGGCCGGCACATGGTCCGGCACGAGCCGGATTGCCGCCTCGAACGCGGCCCGGGCTTCCGCCAGCCTGCCGGTTTTCTGCAGGAAAAGGCCGTGGTTGAAATGGAGATCGGCATAATCCGGAGCGAGGGCCAGCGCTTTGCGGTACGTTTCGTCCGCTTCGCTTTGGCGGTCAGGGTCCGCCGCCAGCAGATTGGCGAGATTCATCCACGCCTCCGGCTTGCCGGGCACCTGCGCCGCCGCCCGGCGGAAACGCGTCTCGGCCTCCGCAAAATTCCCGGTCCGCATGGCGATGCTGCCGAGCTGGTTTTCAAAGCGGTCCGGTGCATCGATCTCGCGCGATGCGAATTCGAGCAGGCGGCGGGCCCGGTCGAGCTCGCCCTTCCGGAGCGCGGCTTCGCCCAGCAGCGAGGCCGCCTCCGGGCGGCCGCGAACCGGCAGCTGGAACAACACCGAAATCCCCAGCAGGGCGGGCGGCAGCAGAAACCAGCGGCGCCAGTTCAGCCCCGCAATGCCGACGCCCGCAAAGAGCAGGACGGCCGGAAGCATCGCCGTCCGGTAACGCCCCGAAGTGACGGTCAGGATCTGCGCCGCCCACATGGCGAAAAGCAGCAGCGCATAACCGCAGTACGGACCGGCGAACAGCCCTTTCCGGCAGAGAACGAGCCCGATGCCGCACAGCACGAAAACCGGCAGCGTGAGCAGTCCGCCGTACCACTGGACGCCGGTTTCACGAAGCAGAAAATCGGGATCCGCTCCGGAAATCAGCTCCCGCGGGCTCCAGACCAGCAGCGCTTTGCGCGCGGCAAGCAGCAGCGCGTCGCCGGGACTCGCAACGAGAAACTGCGCCGCCCGGCCGAGCCAGACCCGGTCGACCGGAATACGGCGGAGCTCCGCCTCCTGCTCCGCATCGCGGTGAAGCGCATCCCACCGGCGGCCGGGACGCAGATAACAGCCGCCGGTCGCCTCCGGGTTGTTGCCGAGCCAGAAGTTGAAGCCGCCGCCGGCCTGCACCAGCACCGGCCGCTCCGCCCGCAGGCTGTTGACCGCCGAAACCGGCAGCACACAGAGCGCAATCCCGGCCGCGAACGCCGCCGCATTCCGGCGCGGGCGCCGGAACAGAAGCCGGAGAAAAACCGCCGCGCCGAACGCAAGCGTCAGGGGATGGGTGATCGCCGCGCCGCCGGCGAACACGCCGGCGGCGGCCAGCCGGGACAACCGCTGCCGGGACGCAGCGGCACTCTCCGCCGCGGAAAGAAAGGCGAAGCAGCCGGCCAGAACCGGCACCAGCAGCGACTCCGAAATAAGCTGGGACTCATGAAAAAGCGGAACCGGATACAGCATGGCGAGCGCAAAGAAGCTCCAGCCCGCAGCACGGGGAATGCCGGGCGTCCGCCTCAGAGCGGCGAAAAAGACGATCCAGCCCGCGAAATTCAGCGCGAGCTGCAGAATGCGCACCGCCGGAATGGAGCCGCCGGTGACCGCCAGCATGCCGGCGAGCATCCAGCTGTAAAACGGGGCATGGTGATCGGCGCCGGGCGGGAAAAATTCGCCATTCAGAATTTCGAGCGCCCGGTCGTAATACTCCTGCACGTCCGGGCCGATCGCGGCATCGAACAGCGGAGACGCCCGAAATTGCCACAGATAGAGGACACGCAGCAGAACTCCGGCGGCGGCCAGGCAGAAAAACCATCGCCGCCGCGACTGCCCGAAGCAGGAACGGAGAAAAGCCCGCAGCTCCCTACCGGGGCGGGAAGTCGAATTCATTTTCGAAAAGATCGCCGATGCGCTGGACCGCCTTTTCCTCGTCCGGCCCCTCCACCTTCAGCACGGCCTTGCTTCCGACCGTGAGTCCGAGCGAAATCAGCGTCAGGATGCTGTTGAGCTCCGTCTCCTGGCCGTCGCCGGTTTCGACGGTGAAGGTGTGGTACGGAAATTCCTTATTGATGGTGTTCAGAATCACACTCGAAGGACGGCAATGGATGCCGGCCTTGTTCATTACCGTGAAAACACGTTCTTTCATCGCCGCCCTTTCTGAATCGTTTATGGGATCGTTTTCATTCTTTTCTACACAAAAAATAACCCGTCTCCCGGCGGAATGCAAATCAAAACCGAAAAAATTCACGCCTCTCAGTTCAGCCCTTCGAACTGCATGTTGTAATATTTCGCATAAAGCCCGTCCCGCTTCAGCAGCTCGGCGTGGCTGCCGCGCTCGCGGATGCCGTCCGGCGTGATGACGATGATCTCGTCGGCGTTGCGGATCGTCGACAGCCGGTGGGCGATGACGATCGTGGTCCGGCCGCGGGCCAGCTCCTCGAGCGAGGACTGGATGAACCGCTCGCTCTCGTTGTCGAGCGCACTCGTCGCCTCGTCGAGAATCAGGATCTTCGGGTCTTTGAGGAATACGCGCGCAATGGCGATGCGCTGCTTCTGGCCGCCGGAGAGACGGACTCCGCGCTCGCCGGTGAAGGTGTCGTACCCCTCCGGCAGCGTTTGGATGAAGTCGTGGATGTTCGCCCGTTTCGCCGCCGCGACGATCTCCTCATCCGTTGCGCCCGGCTTGCCGTAGCCGATGTTTTCGCGGATATTGCCGGAAAACAGATAAACCTCCTGCTGAACGATGCCGATCGCGCTCCGGAGCGACTGCTGCGTCACGCTGCGGACGTCCTGCCCGTCGATCAGCACGGCGCCGCCGGTCACGTCGTAGAAACGCGGAAGCAGAGAACAGAGCGTGGTCTTGCCGCCGCCCGACGGACCGACGAGAGCGACGGTTTTCCCCGGCGTGATGTCGATGTTGATGTCCGAAAGCACTTCGGCCTCGTTGCCGTAGCGGAAGGAGACGTGGTCGTAAACGATATGCCCTTCGACATGGGCAAGCGGCTTCGCATCCGGCGAATCGGTGATTTCGGGCCGGGTCTGAATCACCTCCATGAACCGCTTGAAGCCGGAATAACCGCGCTGGAACTGCTCCGTGAAGTTGATCAGCACTTCGATCGGATTCAGGAAAATGCCGATGTAGAGCGCGTAGATCGCAAGCGCCATCGGCTCGAGTCTGCCCACGGCGATGAAATAGCCGCCCGACACCAGCACGAGCGTGTAAAGCAGCCCCTGGAAGAAGCTGTTCCCGGCGTGAAAGCTGCCCATGATCTTATAACTGTCGGTCTTGGAATCGAGAAAACTGCGGTTGCAGTCGTCGAACTTCTCGCATTCGACCTCCTCGTTTGCGAACGACTTCACGACACGGATGCCGGAGAGCGAATCCTGCACGCGGGCGTTGACCGCCGCGATCTTGCGGCGGTTGTCCATGAAAATCCGGTGCATACGCCGATTCTTGCCGAGGCTGAAAACGACCATGATCAGCGTGACCGCCAGCAGCAGCAGCGTCATCGGGACGTTCATGAACATGAGGATCGTGAAGGCTCCGATGATTTTCAGCGTGGAAATCACGATGTTCTCGGGCCCGTGGTGCGCGAGCTCGGAGATGTCGAACAGGTCGCTGACGAGCTTCGACATCATTTCACCGGTGTTGTTGCGGTCGTAATAGGTGAACGAGAGCCGCTGGTAGTGATTGAAGAGGTCCTGCCGCATATCGCTCTCCATGCGCGCGCCCATGATATGCCCCCAGCTCGTGATGAAGTACTGACAGCCGTAGCGGACGATATACATGGCCAGCAGCCCGGCTCCGATATACCAGAGCGCGGAGAGAATCGTCTCCGCCGGCTGCAGGAACAGATTCTTGGTCAGCAGATTCAGGATCTGCGGAAACGCGAGGTCGATCGCGCAGACCGCCAGCGCGCAGATCATGTCGAAGTAAAACAGCCCGCGGTACGGGCGATAGTAGCGGATGAACTTCCGGAATGCCTGCATGAATGTCATCGTCATAAAATCCTCGTTGCGCGGTTATTCCATAATATACCGCCGCCCGGCCGAAAGCGCAAGCCCGGCCACCGCGGTTTCCTGCCGGAAATCGCCGTCATTTCGATTTTTTTTGCCGCGGGGGTTTGCATTTTCCGAATTCCGGTGTATTTTAGTTGTTCGATGATTGATTGTTTATTCGACATAACATAAAACAGGAATTGACAAGATGGCACATAAAAAAGGTCAGTCCAGCAGCCGCAACGGCCGCGACAGCAATCCGAAGTTTCTGGGGATCAAGGCGTTTGGCGGCGAAAGCGTCTCCGCCGGTTCGATTATCGTCCGTCAGCGCGGCACGAAGTTCCATGCCGGCGAGAACGTCGGCGTCGGCCGCGATTTCACGCTTTTCGCGCTCTGCGACGGCACCGTCGAGTTCCGCAAGACGCAGCGCAAGGTCAGCATCGTTCCGGTTTCCGCCGAGTAATTCGGCAGCCGGATTTGCTGCAATAAATCAGAGAGCCCCGGAGAACAGTTGTCTTCGGGGCTTTTTTGTCAGGAGAGGGAAATCGAACCATGTTTGTGGATAAGGCTACCATTACCGTGAAGGCGGGGGACGGCGGCAACGGCTGTTGCAGCTTCCACCGCGAAAAATTCGTTCCGCGCGGCGGCCCGGACGGCGGCGACGGCGGCGCCGGCGGCAACGTGATCCTCGAGGCGACGAACAGCGAGCAGAGCTTGCAGGCGCTGGTCTACAACCGTCACTACCAGGCGCAGAACGGCCCCGGCGGGAAAGGCTCGAACCTGCACGGGCGCAAGGCTCCGGACATCACGCTGAAGGTGCCGGTCGGCACTGTCGTGACCGACCGCTCCACCGGCGAGGTGATCGCCGATATGGACGAAGCGGGCAGACAGATCGTCGTCGCCCGCGGCGGACGCGGCGGACGCGGCAATCCGCGTTTCGCCACGCAGACCAACCGCGCGCCGCGCGAGTGGGAGCCCGGTGAACCCGGGGAGGAGCGCGAAATCGGCCTCGAGCTCAAGACCATCGCGGATGTCGGTCTGGTCGGCTATCCGAACGCCGGCAAATCGACGCTGCTCCGGGCGGTTTCGGCTGCGCGGCCGAAGGTCGCGCCATATCCGTTCACAACGCTGCATCCGGTCGTCGGCGTTATCGAATACCCGGATTACTCCCGGATCACCATGGCCGATATTCCGGGGCTCATCGAGGGAGCGCATGACAACGTCGGGCTCGGCCATGCGTTTCTGAAGCACATCGAACGCACCACCGTGCTGGCCTACGTGCTCGACATGGGCGGCGTCGACGGGCGCACCCCGTGGGACGACCTTGCGCACCTGCGCGAGGAACTCGAGCTCTATATGAAGGGGCTGTCGAAGCGCGCGACCATCATCGTGGCGAACAAGATGGACCTGCCGGGCGCGGAGGAGAATCTCGAGCTCCTGCGTTCCGAGCTTTCGCACGAGCTTTTCGAAATCATTCCGGTCTGCGCGGCGGACGGCGAACTCGGCAGCTTCAAGGAGACGATCCGCAAAGCCGTCGAAGCCCGCCGGAAATCCCCGTTCGATTTCTGACCGGCCGCCCTCTCCGATTTCCCGCGGCGCATTTTTCCTGTTTTACGGGAAAGCGCCGCTGGATTTTTCCGGCGGCACCGGCTATCTTATCCGGAAAACGCAGGAGGATCATCCCATGAACGCCATGCCCGGAATTTTCTGGTACTGGAACGCCGACCCGACCCCGAACGGCATCCGACGACAGCTGACGCAGATCCGGGCGGCCGGCTTCCGCTCGGTCTACCTGCACCCGATGCCGGACAATTTCCGTAAAAGCGACTTCAAAAGCGGCATGAAAATGCGCTATCTCGGCCGGAAGTTCTTTCGCCTGGCCCGAACGGCCGTCGACGAGTGCCGCCGCCTCGGGCTCCGCTTCATGATCTACGACGAAGGCGGCTGGCCCTCCGGCACGGCGAACGGCGAACTCGTGAAGCGGCGCCCGGAATTCGGCATTCACGTTCTGGAGCGCCGCGCCGACGGCAGCATCGCACCGCGCAACGCAGGGATCGATTGCGGCTACCCCGACCTCATGAATGCCCGGGCGACAAAGCTGTTCCTCACGCTGGTCCACGAACGCTACCGCCGGGAGCTCGGCGATGAGTTCGGCCGGACCATCGGCGGCATTTTCACCGACGAACCACGCTTTTTCGGAGAGCTCGGCAGCGATGCAGTCCCGTGGTCGCCCTGCCTGCCGGAACACTACCGGAGCCGTTACGGTTCCGACGTGGAGGAGATTTATCCGCTGCTGTTCCGGCTGCCCGAGGTTACCGCCGAAGCAGAAGCTGCCCGGCGGCGCTACCTCGAAGCCTACGCGACCCTGACGGCCGAAAGTTACTACGGCGTCATCTCCGGCTGGTGCCGCCGCCACGGGCTCCCGTTCGAAGGGCACATGAACAACGAGGATCTTCACAGCCTCCACGCCGCCTCGCTCGGAGATTTTCTGCGCTGCGCCGACCGCTTCGACGTGCCGGGCGTCGATGCGATCTGGCGGCAGATCCATCCGGAGAGCGGAAACGGCAATTATGCGAAACTCGCATCATCGTCGGCCATCCGCAACCACCGGAAGGAGGCGCTCTCCGAAAGCTTCAACGTCTACGGCAACGGTGTGACCGGACAAACCATGTACTGGGCCGGAAACGCCCAGCTTGTGCGCGGCATCAACCGCCTGCTGCCGATGCCGTTCCCGTACAGCGACCGGCGGGAGGCGAAGGTCGGCTGCGCCACCGAGCTCTCCCCGCGGAACCCAGTCTGGAACGCCCTCCCCGCGCTGACCGCCCATTGGGCGTGGGCCGGAAATTACGACACCGGCGCGATCGAACCGGAGGTCTGGATTTTCTACCGCCCGGAACCGTTTTCCGACAAAGCGGCGGCTTCCGCCTTCGACGCCATGCTTGAAGCGCTGCAGGAGAAGCTGAACGACGCGTTCGTGTTCTGGCGCTTCGCCGGAGTAGACGACCTCGCCGCCGCCACCTCGAAAAAACTCCTGATCGTCCCGGGAGAGCCGATGCTGCCGGAACAACGCCGGGCGATCGCCGGATTCGCCGCCGCCGGGAATCCGGTCGTCCGCCATCCGGCCGAACCGCTGCCGGACCTGGCGCAATATGCCTGTATCTGCGCCGGAACGGAGCGCGGAATCCGCGTGCTGCCCTGCCGCCGCCCTGAAGGGGAGTCGCTGATGATTTTCAATGAGAGCACGGAGCGGAAGCTCCTCACCTTCCGGCCGCGTGCCGGGGAGTGCTGGCGGGAACTCGCTCCGCCCGACCCGGTTCACGCCGAACTCGAACCGTTCCGCACTTCGGAAACAAAGTGCGAACTCCCGCTCGTGCCGGGCGAGCTGCGCATCCTGACGACCGGCAAAGCCGTTCCGCCGTCCCCGGCAGGAAGCGCGGAGACGGAACCGGTGCGCCTGAACTGGATCGTCCGCTCCGTCCTCCGCAGCCGGATCGGGGAGCACATCACCTGCCGCCGGGAGCCGCATTCACCGGTTCCGCTCCCGGCCTCCGGCGACTTCACGGAGGGCGAACCGGATTTTTCGGGAGTGATCGAGCTGGAAACTGAATTCAACGCCGCGGAACCGATGCCGCGCTATCTTGAATTCGACTGGGTCGCCGCTTCGGCGGAGCTCTTCGTCAACGGCCGTTCCGCCGGGCTCCGCGCCTTTGCGCCGTGGATTTTCAGACTGCCGCCGCTGCGCCCCGGCCGAAACCGGCTGAAACTTGTGGTATCGAACCCGCTCGGCAACGAGTGGCGCGCCCGCTATCCGGAAATGAAGAGAACGGGGCAGACCAACAGCTATGCCGAACGCATCGCCGGCTTCACGCCGGACGAAACCCGGATCGGCGTCAGCCCGGCGGCGAAGCTTTACCTCTGAGCGCCGCAAATTCGTCGGCGACTATCTGCAAAATGATTTTTCGCCCGGCAATGCCCCGATGACGGATTCCGAAATGGAAAAACCGGCAATTGATGCTATATTGAAACGGACAGGCTGTCATTCACACACGGGAATCACTTCAGATGGCAGAATGGGTGTTGCCGGCGCTCTGGCTCGGTCTGTTCGGAGCGAGCTGGCGCTTTCTTCCGAAATATCGGGGACGAACTCTTATGCTCTCATTGCTGGTCCTGATCGGCCACCTGATCGCCGCGGGGCTTGCTTCGCATCGGTCCAACCCGCTGCACAGCTTCGATGGAAGTTTCCGCTCCATTCTGATATTGGAAATCGCCGCAGTCATGCTGGCCCCCCTGGCCTGCGCCCGGACACTGCCGGACACAAAACCGCTCAACCGCTGGCACACTCTCCCGGTACTGCTCTACGCCGCCCTGACCGTCCTCGCCTCTTTTTTCGGCTATGCACGCTATATTCAGGCCATCAACTTCAGTCTGAAATGGGCGCACCTGAAAGCACCCGCGGCAGGCGTCCTGCTGACGCTGCTGACCGCTTCAGCTCTGGTTTCCGTCCTCCTGGCCCTGCACCTGATCGAAGCCGCCCGGAGAAAGCAGCTGTACGGCTACGCCGGCGCGCTGCTGTCGGCCGTCGGCGGAATTGCGCTGGTCAGCCTGCTGCTGGCGCCTCGTTATTATCTGCACATCCACCATTCGGTCTGGAGCCTGTTCCTGGTATTCCTGTTCCGCTATGAAAAATGGTGGTCGCGCTATGCCCAGGCTCTGGCGCTGGGAATCTACATCGACGGCCTGGCCTCATGGGGATTGAGTTCCATCTGGCACCTAACCTCCTGACCCTTCCGGGAATATCGTCAAAAAAAACTGCCGGTCTTTCAAAAAAGCCGACAGCTTACAAATTCAATATGGTCGGGGTGAGAGGATTTGAACCTCCGGCCTCTGCGTCCCGAACGCAGCGCTCTAGCCAGACTGAGCCACACCCCGTGCAACATTTTTTAATATAGACCGTACTCAACGGAAATTCAAGCGGAGAAAATGTATTTTTTCATTTTTCCCCGCTCTTCCCGGCGACAGGCCGCAAAATTCGCGTCAGTCCTCTTTCTTGAGGGAGATGACGACTTTCTTCATGGCGCCTTCCCCCATCGACTCGGTCGTGAGTTCGGGGTCGTCCTTCAGAGTCACATGAATGATGCGGCGGTCGTGGGCGTTCATCTCCGGCAGCGTTACCGGTTCGCCCCAGCGCTTGACCTCCTTCGCCGCATCGAGAGCCTGCTGCTCAAGCTGGTCCTTGGTCGTGCGTTCGCCGTCTTCCTCCCGGCGGGGACGGCGTTCGCGACGCTCGCGGGGACGGCGTTCGCCTCCCTCCTCCGACTCGTCATCGGCTTCGGAGCGCGCGCCGCGCTCACCCTTCGCATATCCGTCGATGTCCAGCATGATGTGCGGACACTCTTCGTCATCCTTGAACATGATCCGGTTCAGCAGCAGCTGGAGGCTCTCGAGCGTCTGCCCCTTGCGGCCGATGATGCGGCCGGCGTCTTCCGAACTGATCTTGACCCCGATGCGGGTTCCCTTCTCCTCCACCCGGAGCGACGCGGAGAGCCCGAGATAGTCGAACATCGTGGTCAGGGATTTTACAATTTTAGCTTTCCGTTCTTCGAATTTTTCATTTTCCGACATGGTTCTGTCTTCCTCTTTTAAAGCTGGCGGGGCGCTACTTGCCGGATGCTTTCGCCGGCGTCGCCCCCTGATCGTTGTAGTGGCGCCGCTGCAAGCGCATCTGAATGATACTGAAGAAGTTGCTGACACTCCAGTAAAGTGTCAGGCCCGACGGCAGATCGTAGAGGAACAAAAGCATGATGATCGGCATCGCCAGCATCATCTTCTTCTGCATCGGATCGAGCGACATCGGGGTCATATGCTGCTGAACAACCATGAGTCCGGTCATGATGAGGACCAGCGGATTGATCGGCAGGTTGAAGAAATAGAGCGGGATCGTCAGCACGGTATCGGCCGCCGCCAGATCCTTCGCCCAGAGAAACGAAACCTGGCGCAGCTCAACCGCGCCGTCCAGCGTCGCGTACAGCGCGAAGAACACCGGAATCTGGAGCAGGATCGGCAGACAGCCGCCGAGCGGATTGACGCCCTCGGCGCGCTGCAGCTCCTGCATTTTCGTATACTGCAGCTGCGGATTGTCCTTGTACTGCTCGCGCAGCGCCTTGATCTTCGGCTGGAGCTGCTGCATTTTCCGCATCGACGCATTCGCCTTCGCCGTCACCGGGTAGAAAAGCGCGCGGACCATCAGCGTCAGCAGGATGATGGCGACCCCGTAGGAGCCGATCAGTCCGTGCAGCGCCACCAGCACCCAGAGCAGCAGCCGTGCCAGATAATCCAGCGGCCCCCAGGCCAGATGCATGACCCGGGCGGCTCCCGGCTCGAAATCCTTCAGGAACGAAATGACCTTGGGTCCGTAATAGGCGCGGAAGTCGAACGACTGCTCCGCGCCCGGGCCGAGCATGAAGTTCGGGTACTGCGCCCCGACCTCGATGACCACGTTCTTCTCCTTGAGCCCGTGGTACAGGAAGCGGTTCTGGTAAAGCGTGAACGGCTTGTCGGCCGTCAGGAGCGTCGCGAAATACTTGTTGCCGGCACCGGCCCACTCGACCTGCGGCGGCGGAACGACGAAGAAACCGGCTTCGTCCTCCTTCTTGACCCCCGCCTTCAGATCCAGGTATTTCCCGGCCGTGGTCAGCACATCCATACGGTGCGACGGAATCCGCACCATGTCTCCGGAGTACATCGCCCACGGCGCGAGGTCGCCGCCGTTCACGATGAGATTCCGGAAAACGATCGGGCTGCCGGCATCCGCATTGCGGAAGGTCACCTTGCAGTCGGTCTGGTAGTTCTCTCCGAGTTTCCACTCCTGCGTCAGCACGAATTCGCTGCCGGAACCCGTGCGCAGCCGGCGGGAGAGCGTGTAGGTTTTCTGCTCGTCATCGATCCGGTCGGCTTCGATTTTCACGAGCTCCCAGCTGTCCGCCGCGTCGAACACCGAGAAGGCGCCGACCCCGGTCAGCCCCTGATACAGATCAATCGGGTATTCGCGGGTGGAATTCAGATAGTTCGGGAAAGTGATCCGGTCGATCTTTCCCTTTTCCGGCTCGAACGTCAGCGCCATCTGATCGTTCTTCAGAACCCGGTACGGTTCGGCCGGCTTGTTCTCGGCGGCCCAGACCGCGATGGAGACATCCCGTTCGGCAACCTGGGGAACCAGCCCGAAGTGACGGGCAATCGGTTTGCCGACAATCAGGATCACAATGCATATGGCGATGAAAACAAACGTTTCTTTATCGAATTTCACTGTTTACAACCTGTACAGTAGGGAAAAACATAACTTTCCGGGCCGCACGGCCGCTACCTGCCGTCATCAGCGGGGAACGGGGGGCTTCGAACGGGGCGGAACCGGGTCCCAGCCGCCCCTGCAGAACGGCTGGCAGCGCAGCAGCCGCCAGACAGTGAGACAACTCCCGCGCCAGAAGCCGTGTACCCGCAGCGCTTCGACGGCATAACGGGAACAGGTGGGCTCAAACCGGCAGCAATTCGGCAGGAGCGGTGAAATCGTCCACTGATAAATCCTGATCAATCCAATCAACACTCGGGCGGAGAATCCGCAACCACCGCCGGCAGCAGCCCGGCCTTCGCCAGCAGCCCCGCCAGCTCGCGGGTGACCTCCGGCCGTTTCGCCTCCTCCATCCGCCGGCGCGGAATCAGGAGCAGGTGACAGACCTCCAGCCGATCCTTCAGCAGCCGGAAGCTCTCCCAACAGAGACGTCTTGCCCGGTTGCGCTTGACTGCCAGGAGACTGTATTTCTTTCCGCATACGACTCCGCACCGAAGTTTCCCATCGGGCGCCGGAGCGTATACGGCCAGCATTCTCGAACCGACCAGCTTGGTCCCGTTCCGCCGGATCTGATCGAATTCGGATTTGAATCGGATCTTATCCGCTTTGACGAGTGTTCTTTTCACTATGCCGATTCAGACGCAGGCCCGGCGGTGCGCTCCGCCGAACCCGGAAATTCATAAATGGATTACGCGGTCAGGCGCGCGCGGCCCTTCTGACGGCGACGCTTGATTACCAGACGACCGGCCTTGGTCGCCATGCGGGCGAAGAATCCGATTCTGCGCTTGCGGCGACGGTTCGAGGGCTGAAATGTTCTTTTCATCTTCTCATTCCTTCTATTCTGAAATTGATGTTGCTGCCAATAAGTTGTTCAAATACAGAAATTATAAAATACATCCATTCCGGGTTTAGTCAAGCAAAAAAACGGAACAGGGCCGAAAATTTCCGGGATTCTTCCTGAAAAACGGGCAAAAACAGCTTCCGCCGCTTTTGCCCGTCACCGCGGAACCGGAGTTATTTTCCGGCCTTGACCGGCGTGACCGACTCGATGTAGAGCACCGGCACGCGCCAGCTCGGGACCCGGAACGAACGCCCCCTGATCGTCACCGGAGCGGCGCCGTAAGAGGCCAGCTGGAACCGGTCGCTGCAGAGGTAATATTCGTGTGTGCCGTTCCGCATCAGCACGAACTGCAGAATCGGAACGGTCGTGTTCTCAAGCTTCAGCAGCGTTCCGGTCACAGTTACGGCCGTTCCTTTCTGCAGATCGACGCCGATATCCGCCAGCGCCTTTTCGGTCGCGGCGGTCATCACGGCAGCCGCTTCGGCCTTCGCCTCCGGCTTCACGTCCTTCTTCTCTTCGGCCTTCGCCTCCGGCTTCGTTTCCGGCTTCACGTCCTTCTTCTCTTCGGCTTTCGCCTCAGGCTTCGTTTCCGGCTTCACGTCCTTCTTCTCTTCGACTTTCGCCTCAGGCTTCGTTTCCGGCTTCACGTCCTTCTTCTCTTCGACTTTCGCCTCAGGCTTCGCGGCGTCGGGCGTCACGGCCACATACCGCTTGGCGGCATAGAGCTTGATTCCGGCGGGCGGCTCGATCTTCGCCCAGCCGTAGCGGTCGATTTCGAGCATCTTGACTTCACTTCCCTTCGGAAGCACACCGTAGCTGGCGGCGGCCGTACTGCCGGCCGTGTACATCTTAAGCGGCGCAGTGGTCTTTCCCTCGTTCAGATAAACCGCGGAAATATAGACCGGTGCGGTCACCGGAATCGCGATTTCGACGAAATCCCCGGATTCCCCGAGCACTTCGACCTTGAACCCTTTGTCGAGTTTGACCGCAACCGCAGATTTGAGATCGGGCTGTGTGCGAATGTTCAGCACATCGGCGGTGACCACGCCCTCGGCGGCGGAAACGGACCATGCGCCGACCGCGCAGAAAGCGCCGAAACAAGCAAAAACGAATGATTTTTTCATAGTGGTGAATCTCCCCGGCTATTTGTTTAGTACTCTAACGCCTATGGAGCTTTTTTTCAATTGAAAAATCCAGTAAAATCCGATTTTTTTCCATCGCCGCCGCGCCGCAGGATTCCGCCTCGCGGCACAAAAATTAAAAGCTGAAAAATACGTTTAAAAGCTTTTGGTTCAAAAACCGGATTCAAATATAATATTATACGCCGTGTGCAAGTTTTATTGGTAAAAAACGAAAAAGAGCATGCTTGGGCT
>ERZ1034952.737-NODE-737-length-29239-cov-6.485951_pt1 | contig 29239 bp, 26 predicted proteins | sample MGYA00520625_ERZ1034952 | MGnify/ENA primary metagenome ERZ1034952 (study PRJEB33766, sample SAMN09781773) | gut metagenome | biome: gut microbiome | host: Homo sapiens | place: Madagascar | study: EMG produced TPA metagenomics assembly of the PRJNA485056 data set... | reverse complement strand
GAATGTTGAGCGGCTGCGCCGCAGCGGGCGGCTTCGAGCCGCCCCTACCCGGTGCATTTGTAAATAACGAAATCCAGACCCCGGAAAACCGGAGCCTGGATTCAAAGAAAGGAGAGGAGTGAAAAGAAGCAAAATTATTTTGTGCCGGTCAGGGCGATGCCGTCCACGTACAGCTGGTAGCCATTGGAGATCACCTGACTGGCGCTGCCGGTGAAGCTGGTGATATGGGTGTCGGCGGTCAATGTCCAGGTGCTGGTGTTGTCCAGGGTGACGGACACTTCGCCAACGGCGGTGGAGACGGCTGTGCCGCTGCTGTTCTGAATGTCACCGGAGATGCTGCCCACAAAGCCGGAACCGCCCGTGAGGGTCAGGCTGAATTTGGAATTGCTGCCCACCAGGATGCATCCTTCCAGCTGTTGGCTGGCGGCGAACAGCTCGGCATTATTTTCAGCGCCGTTCCAGCCATCGTCGCAGACGGACAGCAGGACACCTTTGCTGTCCTCGTTGGAGATGGCCACATTTTCCAGGCTGATGATGGCGTGGGTATTGGTGATGTGGAAAACATGGCCGTTCTTGCTGGTCAGACTGCCGCCGGTCATGGTGAAGGCGGAGGCGCCGGAGTCCGCATCGCCGGACATGGACTGATAAATCATAATGGTATCCAGGAAGGTGGCGCTGCCGTTGCACTGGGTGTTGCTGGCGGTCAGGTCACAGTTTTTCAGGGTGACGGTGTTCTTGCCCTCAATGCACACGCCTTCGGAGAGGGTGGAGACGAGCAGCGCATCCTCCACGGTGACGTCCGCCGTGGAATAGATGGCGGGGGAGCCAAGGCCGCCGGTAGTATAGCTGCCGCCGGTGACGGAGACGGTTCCGCCGCCCCGGTCGGTGCGGATGGCTGCGGAGGAGCGGCCACCGGTGGTGACGGTGAGGTTTGCGGCATTGGTGATGCCGCCGCCGGTGGTCATGATGCCGCCTGCGTTATTGCCGGTGGTGGTGATGACGGTGTCGGAGATATTCACCGTGGTTCCGTCACCGGCTGCCCCGTTTCTGCCGCCGTTGCCGCCGTAGGAGAACACGCCGTTGGCACCGTCGGCGTCGCTTTCCACCGTGCCGCCGGTAATGGTCACGGTGGCACCGCCCTTGGCAAGCACTGCCGCATTCAGGCCGTAGAAGCTGCAATTATCGCCGCCGCCGGAGTCGCCGCCCTTGGTTACGGTGGGATTATTCAGGGTGACGGCTTCGGTGGTATCAATCAGCAGGGCATTTTCGTCATAAGCATCGGAGAGGTAAATGCCGTCCGTGGTTTCCTGTGCGGCGGTGATTTCCGTTGCGCCGGTGTAGGTGAAGTCGGAGGAGCTGCCGGGTCCGCCGTTGCTGCCGGGGGCTGCCGGTGCGTTCATCTGGCTGCTCTGAAGGAAGGCGGCGATTGCCTCGTACTCCTCCTGGGTGATGATCCCGGCATCCAGCAGGGTGCTCAGGGTTTGGTCATCCGGCATCATGCCGCCGTTGGGCGCACCGTCCGGTTTTGCGTTGGCATCTCCGCCGGGGGCGGTATCAGGCTGCCCGCCGTCCGGTTTCTCCGGCGGGGTGGAGGGATTTTCTTCCAGATATTTCAAAATGGCATCCAGCGTTTCCTGGCTGATGATGCCGCCCGTCACCAACGTCTGTAAGCTCTGGGAAGAACCGGGCTGGAACATGGATGTGTTGCCGTTTCCCGGCATGGCGGGGGGCGTGTTGCTGCTGTCGGCAAAGGCAGCAGAGAAGCAGCTGGCGGTGAGCGCCACAGCGGTGATCATTGAAAGGGTACGTTTCATCATTCAGTTCCTCCTTGAATGGGATGTGTTTTTGTTTTGATGGTACTCATTATAGGCAGAGTCCTGAAAATGAACTGAAAGGGGCTGTGAATGTTTTGATAACCCAAAATAAACAAAGAATGAATGCCCGCAGGTGCTGCCGGGTGTGGCAATGACCGGAAAAACTGTATTTGCCGTAGAAACAACCTCAAATTTGGCAGGCAGAAATTGGGAGAAATTCCAGATTGACAATATTTGACTCACTTTTTATAATGGACACCGTAATTGAATCGTATTCCGGGCTCTGGAATGGAGTGCAATGCTCCGCGAGTCGGTCACTGTGAAGCTGCTGTTGCAGATAAGTCAGATACACCCCGGAATGCTGGTTGAACCTCTGCCGAAACCGGAGCGTGAATTGCCTTTCTGCCCAGAAGGGTTTTTTTGTGTGTCCTGTTTTAGCAGGACACATTTTTTTTTGAAAGGAAAACCACCATGAACATCAAAAAACTCTCCTGTCTCGTCCTGGCGCTGCTTCTCTCCCTGACCTGCCTTTCCGGCGCTGCCGTCGCCGCCGAGGATGACTACGGCATTGTCACCATCCAGAACGGTGACCGGGTCGTCACCTTCACCTCCATGCCCACCGGCGTGCTGTGCGCCAACCTCTACTCCGCCGAAAACCTGGTGATGCTGGGTCTGGGCGACCGGATTGTGGGCAAAAACGTCCACACCAACCCCGCCGAGGTTCCTCTGGAGGAGCTGGCAGAGGCCTTTGAGAACATCCCCGAAATCGAGCGCTCCAACGAAAACGCCGTTGCCAGCGGTGCCGACCTGCTGATTGGTCAAATCAGTGCGTTCAAGGACAGCTCCTGGGGCACCTACGAGCAGCTGGAGGCCGAGGGCATCAACTGCCTGACCATCACCGGCACCATCGTCCCCGATGAAACCGTTGAGGACATTTACACCGATATTGAAAACCTGGGCAAAATTTTCAAGGTGGAGGACAAGGCTGCCGCTCTGATTGCAGACATGAAGGTATCCATTGCCGAAACCAGCAGCATGGTTGCTGACAAAAAGGACGAGGAAAAGCCCCGGGTGTTCGTCCTGGATATGTTCAAGGAAGACCAGATTTACACCACCGCTGCCGGTCTGGAAAGCAATCTGATTGAGCTGGCCGGCGGCATCAACACCACCCGCAAGGCAGCCGATTCCCGCTGGTTCTATACCTCCGTGGAAACCCTGGTGGAAGCCAACCCCGACATCATCATTATCAACGACTACGGCAATCAGAGCGTGGAAGACAAGATTGCCTATGTGACCAACAACCCCGCTTGTTCCGACATTCCCGCCGTTGTGAACAATCGCTTCCTGGTGGTTCCCCTGGTCAGTGTGATGCAGGACATCCGTGCTGCCAGTGCCTGCCGCACCATGGCAGAGTATTTCTACCCGGAACTGTTCCGGTAAGTATGACCCGTTAAACAGGGATGGCCGGTTGGTCATCCCTGTTTTTGCCGATGAGGAATGTGCATGAATAAAAAAGTATGGATTACGGTTCTCTTTGTTTTGCTGATTGCTGCGGTGGCAGCCTCTGCCCTGATTACCGTCAGCTTCGGCTCCACGCAGCTGGGGCTGCGGGAGGTATACGATATTATCTATGACCACCTGTTTGCCGGGGATGCCCGGGTGAACGCAGGGGTCTACCTGAAAACCCACCTGAAAATCGTGTGGTTCGTCCGCCTGCCCCGCACCCTTTTTGCCATGCTGGTGGGGGCGGGGCTGGGCATCTGCGGCGCTGCCATGCAGTCGCTGGTGCTCAACCCCATTGCCGACCCCTATGTGCTGGGCATTTCCTCCGGCGCTTCCGCCGGTGCTTCCCTGGCACTGCTCACCCCCATTCAGTTTTTGGCAGGGCAGCGGCAAACCACCGCCTTTGCCTTTCTGGGGGCGCTGTTTTCGGCGCTGGTGGTTTACTCTCTGGCAAAAAAGGCCGGCGGCGGCAAGCTCCGCCCGGTAACGCTGCTGCTGTCCGGCACGGCGGTGAATGCGGTGATGAGTGCCGTTACCAGCTTTTTAATCTTCCGTGCCAAAAGCCCGGAGGGCATCGCCGCCGTGTATAGCTGGCAGATGGGCAGCATTTCCGCCGCTCAGTGGAAAACGCTGACCATTCCGGCAATCTTCGTTGTAACAGGCACCGTTGTGTTCACCCTGATGGGAACCCGGTTCAACATGATGATGATGGGGGATGAGGATGCCGCCGCCATGGGTCTGCGGGTGCGGCTGTTCCGCTCCTGTATGTTCCTGGTCTGCTCCCTGGTGGTGGCTTCGCTGGTATCCATCACCGGCATTGTGGGCTTTGTGGGGCTGGTGGTGCCCCATGTAACCCGGCTGATTTCCCGCACCAATGACAACCGCATTGTCATGCCCATGAGTGCCCTGCTGGGGGCGATGTTTATCCTCTGGGCGGATGCCTTTGCCCGGTGCGCCTTCGGTGCGGTGGAGCTGCCCATTGGCATCGTCACTGCCTTTATCGGTGCGCCCTTCTTCGTGTTCCTGATGATTCGCAGTGGTTACGGAGGGGGCAAAACATGAAATTATCCTATGATTCCATTGCCGTCAAGCTGGGCGGAAAGCAAATTCTCCGCTCCGTCTCCCTCGCCACCCGCCCCGGCGAAATCGTCGGCATTGTGGGGGCAAACGGCTGCGGCAAGTCCACCCTGATTAAAACCACCTTCGGTGCCGTTCAGAAACAGCAGGGCACCATCTCCCTGGACGGAAAACCCGTCACCGCCTATTCCCCCCGGGAGCTGGCCTCCATCCTGGGCTATGTGGGGCAGGACAGCGAGTGCACTTTTGATTTCACGGTGCGGGAAGTGGTTTCCATGGGGCTGTTCGCCCGCAAGAATCCCAAAAACGGAAAGCAGATTGTTCAGGCTGCCATGGAGGAATTGGGGGTTGCCCCGCTGGCGGAGCGGAATATTCAAAGCCTGTCCGGCGGCGAGCGGAAGATGGTGTTCATTGCCCGTGCCATTGCCCAGGGGGCGCACACCCTGATTCTGGACGAGCCAACCAACCACCTGGACATTTGCCACCAGCTTTTCGTCATGGATTACCTGAAGCAATCCCAAAAGGACACCCTGGTGGTTATTCACGATTTGCGTTTGGCGGCTCATTATTGTGACTATCTGTATATGATTTGTGACGGCGAGGTCTACGCCCAGGGCACCCCGCAGCAGGTGCTGTCCCGGGAAAATGTCAGCCATGTGTTCGGTGTGAACGGCTATGCCTCCACAAGTGACTGCGGCGGCGATTTCGTCCTGTTTTCTGGCGGAACGAACGCTTGACAAGATTCTCCGAAAGGTGCTATGATGGGGAAAAAAGAAAGCGGGGCACTGTTGTGAAAGAGCTGCTGGAGCTTTATTGTGCCTTCTTCCGGGTGGGAGCCGTCACCTTTGGCGGCGGCTATGCCATGCTGCCCATCATCCAGCGGGAGGTTGTGGAGCGGAAGAAATGGGCAACGGAGGAGGAGCTGGCGGACTATTACGCCATCAGTCAGTGTACACCCGGCGCGATTGCGGTGAATGTGGCAACCTTCATCGGGCGGAAATACGCCGGGATTGTGGGCGGCGTGATCGCCACGTTGGGGGTGGTTTCCCCCTCGGCGGTGATTATCTGCGTGATTGCGGCGCTGATTCACAATTTTGCGGAAATCAGCTGGGTGAAGGATGCCATGGGCGGCATCCGGGTGTGCGTCTGCGTGTTTATTTTCAATGCGGTGGTTCGGCTCATCAAGTCCGCCGTCACGGACAAGGTGACGCTGGGGTTATACCTGGTGCTGTTTGCGGCGGCGGTGTTTTTTGACTTTTCTCCCATTTATTCCGTGTTGCTCGCGGGCGTTCTGGGTGTTGCGTTCACAAAGCTGGGGGTGCGGGGCAAATGATTCTGTGCAAACTCTTTTGGGAATTTTGCAAAACCGGCCTGTTTGCCATTGGCGGCGGCATGGCAACGGTTCCCTTCCTGCGGGAAATTGCGGATAAAACCGGCTGGTTTACGGCGGGGCAGCTGGCGGATATGATTGCCGTGTCCGAGAGTACCCCCGGCCCCCTGGGGGTGAACATGGCAACCTATGTGGGCTATACCGTGGGATGCTCCCAGCTGGGCAGCCCCCGGATGGGCGTTGTGGGTGCAGTGACGGCGACATTGGGGCTGATTTTCCCCAGCATTGTCATCGTCCTGTGCATCAGTTTCTTTTTGAAGCGCTTCCGCACCAGCACCCTGGTGGATGCCGCTCTGTATGGCTTACGCCCGGCCTCGGTGGCGCTCATCAGCGCGGCGGGGGTGGAAATTGTGCTGTTTGCCATTTTGCGGGTGGATTCCATTTATCAGATTGGGGCGGCACAGCTCAGCTGGAAATCGGTGTTGCTGGCCGCCGGGGTGTACGCGGGAACCAATCTGATTCCAAAGCTCAAGAAGCTTCACCCCATCTGGTTTATTCTCCTGTCCGCTATTGTGGGCATTGTTCTGAAAATGGGCTGAGAGCGGCAGTGCCGCCGGACAATGACGCTACGGGGCGTGTACCGATACGTCAGTTCCCTAACCCGCCCGATTCGATACCACTCAGAAACCGTTTTGCACACGCCCCTACAATCCATGCGGGAAGCTGCGTCCGTTCACCAAACCGTTCTGCTGCGGGAGCGCCGGGGCATGGTCAAATGATTGTTAAAGGAGAAAATGGTGAGACAGAGCAAGCATAACAAGCGGCAAGCACCTGCATGGGCAGTGATTGCACTTGCCTATTTCCACCGCTACGGATGGATTCTGCTGATGCTGATTTGCGCAGGCATCTGGAACAATAAACTCGTGGGCATCATGGGCGGGTTTATGGTGGCGGTTGCCGTGTGGTCGTTTGCGGGCTACAAACTGGAATGGCGGCACATTTACTGCTCCTATCAGGAGGCAAATCACCAGAAAATGACCCCCAATTTCATCCGCTGGCATACCGTCAAGAAAAGCGATGCCTACGGCGTGCCCATTGTGCTCTTGATTTTGGGTATTGCGGCGCTGACTGTACAGGTTATTTGCGGCTGAACAGCGGTGCGATGGATGGAGACGGCTTCCCCTACAGCGGGATTTTCCCCGCTGGCTTGACTTTTGAAAACGTCCGTTTATAATGAATGTAAACAAATAAATATTTTTCAGGAGGAATGACCATGATTCGCTATGTTGACTGCAACGCCACCCACCCCGGCGACGGCAGCAAAAGCCGCCCCTTCCGCACCATCAGCCAGGCAGCCTTTGTGGCGCAGGCCGGTGACCAGGTGCTGGTAGCCCCCGGCATATACCGGGAGGAGGTCAGCCCCCGCTGGGCAGGCACCAAGGATGCCCCCATTGTCTACCGTTCCGCCGAACCCCGGGCCGCCGTGATTACCGGCGCTGAGCCGGTGAAGGACTGGGTTCATTTCCGGGAGAATGTGTGGATGGTCACCATTGCCAACCAGCGCTTCGGCACATACAACCCCTACACCACCCGGGTTTGGGGCGACTGGCTGGATCAGATTGTCCCCTGTCACACCGGCGATGTGTTCCTGGGCGAAAAGTCCCTGTATGAGCAGGACAGCCTGGAAAAGGTGCTGCATCCGGTGGAGGACGACGGCTCCTGGGACATTGAGTTCACCAAATACACCTGGTACACCACCCAGAGCGAGGACGGCGAAAGCACCCTGATTTACGCCAATTTCCAGGGCAAGAACCCCAACCTGGAGGATGTGGAGATTACCTACCGCCCCCACTGCTTCTACCCCGCGCAGGAGCACGTCAACTACATCACCCTCACCGGCTTCGTGGTCACCAAGGCCGCAACCCAGTGGGCACCCCCCACCGCCTTGCAGGATGGCATGATTGGCCCCCACTGGTCCAAGGGCTGGGTGATTGAAAACTGCGAGGTTTCCAACTCCAAATGCTCCGGCATTTCCCTGGGCAAATATTTGCAGCAGGGCAACGACAACAAGTGGAGCCACTACAAGTATAAGGACGGCACCCAGACCCAGCGGGACTGCGCCCTGATTGCCCAGATTGACGGATGGAGCAAGGAAACCATCGGCTCTCACACCGTTCGGAACTGCGACATCCACGACTGCGGACAGACCGGCATCGTGGGCAACCTGGGCTGCGTGTTCTCCGTGATTGAAAACAACCACATCCACCACATCAACAACAAGCGCAACCTGGCGGGGGCGGAAATCGGCGGCATCAAGTTCCACGCCGCCATCGACGTAACCATCCGCCACAACCACTTCCACCACTGCGTCCGGGGCATCTGGCTGGACTGGCAGACCCAGGGCACCCGGGTCACCGGCAACCTGTTCCACGACAACTGTATGCCCCGGGATTATCTGCTCCAGCGGAAGAACACCATGGGGCTGGGCTTGGGCGAGGACCTCTTTATTGAGATTGCCCACGGCCCCTGCCTGGTGGACAACAACATTCTGCTCTCCGAGCGTGCCATCAAGCTGCCCACCCAGGGCGTGGCCTTTGTCCACAATCTGATTGCCGGTTCCGTCACCGCCGTCGGCAAGGGCGTGAAGAACGGTTCCGACAAATACGACTCCACCCGCTACACCCCCATTCATCTGCCCCACCGGACGGAAATCACCGGCTTCATGTCCATTCTCCATGGTGACGTGCGCTTCTATAACAACGTGTTCGTCCAGCAGCCGGTGCGGGAGCAGCTGCAAGAAATCTGCAAGCCGCTGCCCGGCGACCCCATGGAGTGGGACGACTGCAATCTGGAATGCGGCACCGCCTCCTACTCCGGCTACATGACCCAGGAGCAGTGGGAAAGCTGCTTCGAGGGCTATTGCGGCGAGGGCTGCGGCGTGAACCGTGACCGCTATTATATGCCCCTGCCGGTGTGGATGGGCGGCAACGTGTACTTCAACGGCGCAAAGCCCGCCGACATCGACACCGATGCCCTGGTGGACAACGAGCATCACATCATCCTGGAGCTGAAAGAGGACAACGGGCAGCTCCATTTGGATTCCAATTTCCAGGCCTTCCTGCCGGAAGCACGGCTGATTACCTCCGACACCCTGGGCATGGCCTTTGAGCCGGAGCAGCGGTTTGAAACTCCTGAGGGCGAGGACATTGTCTTCGACCGGGATTTCTACGGCAACCAGCGCACCACCATCGTGGCAGGCCCCTTCTGAAAATGAAATAAAGATTCCCCGGTAGATGGCACATATCACACAATGGTGCCACCTACCGGGGAATTCTCGTTTGTATCCTTGCGCACCGTAGGGGGCGACTGGCAGGCGACCCGCCAGCCCCCGGTTTCCACCGCACCCGTAGGGGCGGCTCGAAGCCGCCCGCTGCGGCGCAGCCGCTCAACATTCATCGAACCGCCCGGTTGCGTCAGCTTCGGGAGGCTGAGAGCCTCCCCTACATGGCGAGTGCGATTTTGCAACTGTCCCAAATTTTGAAGCGCACTGTAGGGGTCGCCTATCAGGCGACCCGCCAGCGCCGACTCCCACCGCACCCGTAGGGGCGGCTCGAAGCCGCCCGTAACCCCGGATTTCAGGAAGCACCCGGATGAGCGCATACGCCCTGTAGGGTCGACGAATATGTCGACCCGGCACAAGCACCCTGAAGGGGCGCTTTGTGCTGCGGGCGGATTCTATCCGCCCCTACAGTTTGGGTGGGGAAGCTGCTGCCATTCATCGAACCGCCCGGTTGCGTCAGCTTCGGGAGGCTAAGAGCCTCCCCTACGGGGCGAGTGCGCTCTGCAACTCCTTCCAGGGGAGGCATGGGCGCTTCGCGCCGTGTTTTGGTGCTATCCGAGCATCTCCTGCTCTCTGCTTTGGCAGGTAAAGAGAATAACCTGCTTTTCCTTCGCGATTTCCTGAAGCAGCTCCAAGGCTGCTTGCAGCCGGGGGTTGTCAAAGCGCACGAAAGCGTCATCCAGAATCAGGGGAGCATCCGGGGTCAGCTCCTGGGCGACTGCCAGACGGAGGGCAAGATACAGCTGGTCGGTGGTTCCCTCGCTGCGCCACAGGGGATCGCGCAGGGTGAGTTCGCCGGTACTGCCGCAGCGCAGTGTCAGATTGTCGTTGAGCATCAGCCGGTCATACCTTCCCAGGGTCAGGCGGCGGAGATACTGCTGCCCCAACTGGGAAATCCGGGGGGCAAAGCGGCGCTGCAGCTGGCTGGAGGCTTCTTCCAATGTTTTCTGTGCCAGGTCGATGGCCTCCACATACCGGTATAGCTCCTTGGTCTGCGCCTTCTGCTGCATTTGCTTCCGCCGGAGGTGTTCTTCGTCCCCCATGGATTCCAAAAGCCCCAGAAGCTTGTTGTCTGCTTCTTGCAGCTTTTTTTCCTGCTCCTGCAATCGGTTCAGCTGGGCTTCGGTTTCTGCCTCGGTTTCGGTGCAGGGGTCGTTTTCCGGCTTTTTGGGCAGGGGACGCGCCATGGCCTTCAGGGCTTCATACTGCTCCTTTGTCTGCTTTGCCCGCTCCCGGGCATCATCCAGCGATTGCCAGCTGTCCAGAATGGATGCCCAGTGCGCCCGGCACTGCTCCGGGTTTTCATCCCCGCATACCTGGGTGACCAGCTGCTTCATTTCCTGCCGCCGCCGCTTTTGCTGCTCGGCTGTCTCCCGACAGGCATTATTCTGCACCCGGTAGTCAATCATGGCGGCAATGTCATCCTCTGCCCACTCCTGCCACTGTGCCGGTTGCAGTGAGCCATATTTTTCCAGCAGCGTCCGCTTCTTTCGCCCCTGCAAACCAAACAGCACCAGGGTGCAGACGGCGGAAATTCCAAATACCGCGCCGGAAAGAATGGCCGGGAGCCGCTGCCCCAAAAACAGCATCACGCCGCACACAGCGGCGGCCAGCGCCATGATGCAAAGGGGAATCAGGCCGTGGCTTTTTGCCTGCAAAAGTGCCGTATCCGCCTCTACCATCCGCCGCGTTTCCTCGGCGGACAGCCCCTCAAAGCAAGGTCTGCGCTCCGGCTGCACCGGCGGTATGGGCTGGGACTGCTGCCACTGCTGGAAGTCGTAAAGCTCCTTTCGCAGCTGTTCCAGCGACGCTTGCTTTGCCTGTGCCTCCTGCCGGGTGGGGAGGGCGCTGCAAGCGGCTTCTTGCCGGCTTGCTTCCTGCTGGGCCGCTTTTGCGGCTGCTTCGGCATTTAGCACCCGGCTCCAATCCCGCTGAACGTCCCGGTATTCCAGCGCCGCCCAGTGGGTGCGCAAAAGCGCTTGCTCGGCGGCATTTTCCCGCAGCTGGTGCTGGAGGTTTTCGTGTGCGCGCTGCTTTTCCTGTATGTCCTCCAGCGCTTCTTCCAATCTGGCCTGCTGTTCCATCAGCTGGGGGAGCTGTCCGCCGGGCTTGCGGCAAATGCGGTTTTTCAGCTCTTTCAGGCTCTTTTGCAGCTTCACGGCCTCGCCGCTCTCATCCCCGGTGGTGACCAGGGCATTGAGGCGGCGGCGCAGGTCTTCGTCCGCCGTCACCGGCAAATCACTCAGACGGATGAAGCCCGCCCGGCGGAACACACTGCGCTCCACCCCCAAAAGCTGCTGTCCGCAGTTGGAGGCGGTAAGCTCCGGCACGGAAAGACCGGATTCCGTCTCATATGCCCGAAATTCCCCCAGAGGAATGCGCCCTCGGCTGGTGCGTTCAATGGTGATGCGGCGGTCGTTCCAAATCAGCTCTATTTTGCCGGACATGGGGCTGCCCGACCAGGGGGCGTAGTGTTCCTTGTCCGAGAGGGCATTCTGGGTACTGCGGGATTTGGTATCGATGCCATAGAGCATGGCCAGAAGAAAGGCGCACCAGGTGCTCTTTCCCCATTCGTTGGGGGCGGGAATCACGTTCAGCCCCGGGTGAAAGGTCAGGGTCTGGCCTTCCAGCTTGCCGAAGGTAGCGGTCATGGATTCCAGTATCATGGCAGCTCCACCTCCCGTCCATCCAGCAGCGTCATGGAGATTGCCGCTGCCAACGAAGCAATGTCGCTCGTTTTCTCCTCACGGCTCAGGGCTTGCAGCTTTTGAAAATACAGCCCCCGCAGGCTGTCCTCTCCTGCCCAGTCCCACAGATTCCGGCTTTCCCGGGTTTCGTCCTGCAACAGCAGATAGCCCAGGTGGGCATATTGCCGCTGCAATTTGGGAATCTGCACACTGCCGCTGCCCGTCAGGGTCACCCGGAAAAAGTCCGGGCTGGAGGTGGCCGGAAGCACGGCCTCCAGGGCGGAGAGTGCATCCGTCCGAATGACGGCGGTTTCGCTGTGGAATTGCGGCAGACCCAGGGGGAGAAAACGCAGGGAGGCAGCTTCTTCCAGCTCCACAATGTAAACGCCCTTTTCGCCGGTTTCGTCCCAGCCCCGTCCCATGGGGCAGCCCGGCCAGGCGCACACCGTCCCGGCGCGATAGGAGCCTTTTGCGTGGATGTGTCCCATGGCGAGGTAGTCAAGCCCCGATTCCCGCACCTGCGCTGCCGACACCGGACAGCAGGGAGAGGTGAGGTTCATGGGGTCTCCGTGGAGCACGCCCACACACCAGCGGGCGTTGCCCTCCGCCCGGAAGCCCTCCAGAAGCCCCTGGCAGTCCATGCTTTTGTAGCCCGCGCCGTAGACCCGGCAGTTCAGGGGTTCCACATCCGTATAGCTGAGGCTGCCGGTGAAGATATGGACATTTTTCGGCCAGTGTTCCGTCAGCCACGGGCTGTCGCTGCTGCAATAGTCGTGGTTACCCGGAGAAATAAACACCGGTACGCCGCATTGTGCCAGGGCGCTTTTCAGCGTTTCCACCGTGCTGCGGGCGGGCTGCGGATTGTCAAAAATATCGCCTGCCAGCAGCATCATGTCGCACGCCTCCCGGCGGCATACCTCTGCAATCAGCCGGGGCAGCCGATCCAGGGATGCCCGCACAGAGGCGGCGGCTTCTTCCGGGAGGGAGCGGAGGGGAGAATCCAGGTGCCAATCGGCGGTGTGGAGTATTCTCAGTCCCATTGGTCAACCCTTTCCGCCCGCAGGCATTTGCCGGACTGGCTGTCCAGGGTGAACAGCGCTCCTTCCAGTTTGGTTGCGCCTTCTGCCCAGCGGTAGCGCTGGGGCAGGTCACCCCGGAATCGGGCAATGGACAGGTCGGGACGGATGCCCAGAATGGATTCCTTGGGACCGGTCATGCCCAAATCCGTCACATATCCTGTTCCCTGGGGCAGCACCCGGCAGTCGGCTGTGGGCACATGGGTGTGCGTGCCCCACACGGCGCTGACCTTGCCGTCCAGCATATAGCCCATGGCCAGCTTTTCGGAGGTGGCTTCGGCGTGGATTTCCACCAGGATGAATTTGGCCGTTACCTGTCCCAGCAGCTTTTCTGCCATCAAAAAGGGATTGTCCGGGCCGTAGTCCATGTTGCACCGGCCAATCAGGTCAATCACGGCGACATCGCCAAACCTGGTTTCATATACGCCCCAGCCCCGTCCCGGCACCTGGGGGGCATAGTTCGCCGGACGCAGAATGCGGGAGGATTCATCCAGGTAATCGGTGATTTCCCGCTTGGCAAAGCTGTGGTTTCCCAGGGTTATCACGTCCGCCCCGGCATCCAGAATGTCCTCCGCCTGGTCAGGGGTGATGCCCACCACACTGGCATTTTCGCCGTTGACCACCACAAAATCTGCCCTTGTGTCTTTTTTCAGCTGCCGCAGATGGCGGCGGATGCGCTCCAGCCCTGGCGCACCCACCACATCGCCCACGGCAAGAATCTTAAATTCCATCGTGTTCCCCTCCGTATCTTCACGTTTTGTTCTATTATAATAGATAGATTTGCATTAAGCAAGTTTTTTTGGTGCCGCTGCGAACCTTGTGCGAATACGTCGGTGCCCTAACCCGCCCGGTGACGATACTACTCAGAAACCGGCTCACACACGCTCTGTAGGGGTCGACGAGCGGTCGACCCGGCACACAAGCACCCCGAAGGGGCGCTTTGTGCTGCGGGCGGATTCTATCCGCCCCTACAACTGCGGCGGCAAAGCCACCGATGGGGCGACGAATAGTTGGTCTACAGGGTGCAGCGCAGAACCGGAACACTGGCCAGGTAAGAGTGAACAGTGAATAGGGAATAGGGAATAAGTGATAAAAAAGGGACATCCTGCAAGTGCAGGATGTCCCTCAAATTTATGTGTTCTTTGCGGCTTAGTACATACCACCGGCCTGAGCGGCAGCGGCAGCAGCAGCGTCACCGGCGGGGTCGGGCTTATCCACCACCAGGCTCTCGGTGGTCAGCACGCAGGAAGCAATGGAAGCGGCATTTTCCAGGCTGGAACGGGTGACCTTGGTGGGGTCAACGATACCGGCAGGAATCATATCCACATACTCCTCGGTGTAGGCGTTGTAGCCGAAGCCAGTCTTGCCGGAGGAACGAATCTTCTCGTAAACCACGGAGCCGTCCACACCGGCGTTCTCGGCAATCTGGCGGACAGGTGCCTGAAGGGCGGTGGCGATAATGCGGGCGCCGGTCTTCTCATCGCCGTGCAGGGTGGCAATCAGCTTCTCAACAGCGGGGATGGCATTGACCTGAGCAGTGCCGCCGCCAGCCACGATGCCTTCTTCCACAGCGGCGCGGGTGGCGTTCAGTGCATCTTCCACTCTCAGCTTCTGCTCCTTCATGGCAACCTCGGTCTGAGCGCCAACCTTGATGACAGCCACGCCGCCGCTGAGCTTTGCCAGACGCTCCTGGAGCTTCTCGCGGTCATAGTCAGAAGTGGTGGTGGCAATGGCGGAACGAATCATGTGGGCGCGGGCTTCCACATCGGCGGGAGCGCCGTCACCGTCCACAATGGTAGTGGTGTCCTTGGTGACAACAACCTGACGGCAGTGCCCCAAATCCTGCAAGGTGGCATCTGCCAGCTCCATGTTCAGCTGGCTGGAAATCACAGTGCCGCCGGTGAGGACAGCGATGTCCTGGAGCATCTCCTTGCGGCGGTCGCCAAAGCCGGGAGCCTTGACGCAGACCACATTGAAGCGGCCCTGGAGACGGTTGACCAGCAGGGTTGCCAGAGCGTCGCCTTCCACATCCTCAGCAATGATGATGAGCTTCCGGCCGGCCTTGACAATGGGCTCCAGCACGGGCAGCAAATCCTGAATGGATGCAATCTTCTTGTCGGTAATCAGCAGGTAAGCGTCATCCAGCACGGCAACCATCTTGTCGGTGTCGGTGACCATGTAGGGGGAGATATAGCCCCGGTCGAACTGCATACCCTCGACCACTTCCAGACCGGTCTCGGCGGTCTTGCTTTCTTCGATGGTGATGATGCCCTCGGTGCCAACCTTCTCCATGGCCTCGGCAATCAGCTTGCCGATGGACTCGTCACCGGAGGAGACAGTGCCAACCCGGGCAATGTCGTCGGAACCGCTGACAGGCACGGAATTGGCCTTGATGGCCTCCACGGCGGCGGCAACGGCCTTCTCGATGCCCTTGCGCATGACCATGGGATTTGCACCGGCGGACAGGTTCTTCAGACCCTCACGGGTGATGGCCTGTGCCAGCAGGGTAGCGGTGGTGGTGCCGTCACCGGCAACGTCGTTGGTCTTGGTGGCAACCTCACGGATGAGCTGTGCACCCATGTTCTCGAAGGCATCCTCCAGCTCCACTTCCTTGGCGATGGTCACGCCGTCGTTGGTGATGAGGGGAGCGCCGTACTTCTTGCCCAGGACAACGTTTCTGCCCTTGGGGCCAATGGTAACCTTAACGGTATCGGCCAGCTGGTCAATACCGGATTGCAGCTTCTTGCGGGCTTCTTCGCCGTAAACAATCATCTTAGACATGGTAAAAAACCTCCTTAGTCGGTAACAACAGCCAGGATGTCATCCTGCTTGACGAACTTATAATCCACCTTGTCGATGGTCACTTCGCTGCCGGTGTACTTGCCGACAACAACCTTATCGCCGGGGTTGACGGTCATGGTCACGTCCTTGGTGCCGGGGCCGACGGAAACAACCTCATAGATGGCGGGTTTTTCCTTGTTGGTGCTGGCCAGGATGATGCCGGAAACAGTGGTCTCGCTGGCTTCGTGCTGCTTGAGCAGAACGTTGTCTGCCATGGGTTTGAGTTTCATAACAATTCCTCCGTCAATATCATATTGGAAGACTGCAAGCCGGAAAGACTTGCAATTATCTACATCTTTAGCACTCCTTATCTTTGAGTGCTAACATATAATAGCGCACATTTCGGAAAAAAGCAAGCCCCAAATTGGGAATTTCCGTAAATAAATTGTGAATAGGCCAGCGGTGATGGCGTTCCGGCGGCGCTGTGCAGCCGGTGCGCATCCCTTCGCACGGGGCAGACCCGGCACGATTAAAACACCGCTTTGATTTTGTCCGCGCCCTTTTTCAGAACATCTTCGGCATTTTCGCCCAGAACATCCCGCAGCAGCTGATATTCGCTCAAACTTCCGTGGGGAACCGCCCAGGCACCGGCATCGGAGCCGGGAGCCAGCAGCCCGCCCAGGGCAGCAAAGCGGCGGACATTTTCGGCGGCGGACTGGAAAATCTGCGCCACCGCCTGCTCCTGAAACCGCCCCTTGCCCCGCAGATTCCCAATGGTAGACAGGGTGGGCACCCACACGGTTCCATTTTCCTGCATGGCGTGCAGCGCCTCCTCGTCCAGATAAGCACCGTGCTCAATGGAGTCCACCCCCGCCTGGGCAGCTGCCTGGACGGTTTCAGCGCCGTTGGCGTGGGCCATGACGGCAAAGCCCTCCTCATGAGCGATGTGAACCAGCTCCCGAATCAGCGCCGGTTCCAGCCCCTCCTGGGTCAGCACCCCGAAGCGGTCAAAATCCATCAGACCGGAAATCATAATCTTAATAAAATCTGCCCCGTCTTTCTTCTGCTTCTCCACCAGGGCAGCATACTGCCGGGGCGTTTCAAAGGCAGTCCCGATGAAGCTGCCATAGTGCCCCGCCTTGCACAGGGGGGACAGGGGCGTTACCAGCCGGATGCCGTATTCCGGTGCCAGCTCTCTGGCTCTGGCACCCACGCCCCAGCGGTCGCCGCCCTCCCGGAGATAGGTAAATCCGGCAGCCTGCCAGCGCCGGAGGTTCATGCGGATGATGGCATCATTGGGGCTTTCCCGGTGGGCGGCAATGGAGGCTTTCCAGTCCTGACCGTCCAGAACCATGTGAATGTGACAATCGCAATTCATTGTGTACCTCTGCAAGTTGAGCCGCCCCAAAATCGGGGCGGCTCATGGAATCATTGGTGATTATGCCTGAAGCAGTTCGTCGAAGCGGAAGTAGTGGAGGGTATTGTAGTAGCTGATGTTCTCCACCATCTTGCCCAGGGTCTTCATGTCATTGGGGTACTCGCCATCTTCCACCAGCTGACCAAAGAGGTTGCACAGAATCCGGCGGAAATACTCGTGGCGGGTGTAGCTCAGGAAGGAGCGGGAGTCGGTGAGCATACCGTTGAAGGTGCCCATGGCACCCAGGCTCATGAGGCTGATCATCTGTGCCTCCATGCCGGGCTTGTTGTCGTTGAACCACCAGGCGGAACCCTGCTGAATCTTGCCGGGGATGGAAGCATTGGTCTGGAATGCACCAATCAGCGAGCCAATCACGCCGTTGTCGGAGGGGTTCAGGGAGTAGAGAATGGTCTTGGGCAGGGCATCCTCGGCTTCCAGCTTGCCCAGCAGCTTGGAAAGGCTGGCGGCATTGGGCTGGTCGTTGATGGAATCGTAGCCGGTGTCTGCGCCAATCTTGGCGAACATCTTGACGGAGTTATCCCGCAGGCAGGAAAAATGGAACTGGCTGACCCAGTTCAGGCGGCTGTACTCCTTGTTCACAGTCATCAGCAGAGCGGTATGATAAGCCAGCTGCTCGTTCTGGGTGATGGCTTCGCCGTTCTTGGCACGGGCGAAGATGTCGTTCAGCTGCTCCTCGGTGGCCTCTACGCAGAAGCAGAAGTCCAGGCCGTGGTCAGCCACCCGGCAGCGGCGGTCGTTGAAGTAGTGAATGCGCTCCACCAGTGCCTTGCGCATATCCGCAATGGTGTTGATGGGGTAGCCCACCACCTTTTCCAGCTGGGCAACATAGGCGGGGAAGGTGGGCTTGTCAGCGCGCATGGCCTTGTCGGGGCGGAAGGCAGGCAGCACCACGGCGGGGGCGGTGGGGTCGGCAGCCAGCAGCTCATGCCAGTGCAGGTCGTCCGCCGGGTCGTCGGTGGTGCAGATGAGCTGCACGCCGGACTTCTTGATGATGCCCCGGGCGGACATCTCGGGCTGTGCCAGAATGGCGTTGCACTTTTCGTAGATTTCCATGGCGTTGTCGCCGTTCAGCGGCTCGGTGATGCCGAAGTAGCGCTGAAGCTCCAGATGCGTCCAGTGGTAGAGGGGATTGCCAATCAGGTTGGGCATGGTCTCGCCCCACTTCTGGAACTTTTCGGCGGGGGTGGCATCGCCGGTGATGTACTTTTCAGCCACGCCGCAGGAGCGCATGGCGCGCCACTTATAGTGGTCACCGCCCAGCCACACCTCGGTGATGGAGTTGTAGCGCTTGTCCTCGTAAATTTCCTGGGGGTTAATATGGCAGTGATAGTCAATGATGGGCATTTTTTCCGCGTGCTCATGATAGAGCTTCTTGGCGGTTTCCGTTTTCAGCAGGAAGTCTGCATTCATAAAGCTGGTCATGTAAATTCTCCTTTGGAATTTCATTTTCAACAGGAAGAAACAACGATTTTTCGATTTCTCCACAACATCTATCATATGGCAAATTTTTTGATTCGTCAACCCCGGATTTCTTTATTCCACGATGATTGCATGAGCAAATAATTTGTAAATGAAAAAGACTCCTAGCTGCCCGCCGTTCTCGGAATGGATAGGTACATTGAATGGAATTGGCTCACGCAACCTCCTCTTGGCTTCCCCCGGGGGGAAGCTGCTGAGCGAAGCGAGGCTGATGAGGGGCGGCGACAGGTTGGTTCACAAATGCAGCTGGATGAATGGTATTTGCTTCGGTTTTTACCATTCAACGTGGAATCTTCAAACTTTTTAGCCATCGCCACCCCTCATCAGTCAGCCCTGCCGGTTCCGAAGAGCCGTCATGGCTGCCAGCTTCCCCCCGGGGGAAGCCAAGAACTCAGAAGACTTTGGCGACAACCATTCAACGAACCGCTCTATTGCGTGGGCTTCGGGGCGCCAGGTTGGCGACCCCTACACACGTTTCACCATTCATCGAACAGCTCAGTTGCGTACACTTCGGGAGGCTAAGAGCCTCCCCTACATGGCGAGTGCGATTTTGCAGCCGTCCCAAATTTTGAAGGCCAGAGCCGACTGCGGACACGGCAGCGTCACTAAAAAGCCGCCGGGGAAACCGGCGGCCTTGAGGGGGGAAATTTTACTTTGCGAAGGCATCCACAGCCAGCTTGAACGCGCCGTAAGCACCGGCATCATTGCCCAAAGAGGCCAGGGCAAAGGTAACGTCGGAAGCGGCGTGGAACACATACTTCATGAAATAGGGCTTGATGCCGTCCAGCAGCACCGAGCCTGCCTTGCTGACACCGCCGCCAATGACCACGCACTCGGGATTAACGACGGCGCAGACGTTGGCAAGAAATTCGCCCATATAGGCATAGTATTGATCCAGCACCTTCAGCGCCAGCTGGTCGCCCTGCCTGCCGGCATCAAAAATATCCTTGCAGGTCAGCTTCTCCACATTGCGCAGAACGGAGGGGTCACTGCTGGCTTCCATCTCCAGCTTTGCCATGCGGACAATGCCGGTGGCAGAGCAATACTGCTCCACGCAGCCCCGCTTGCCGCAGCCGCACACCGCCGTCTCGTTGCGGTTGAGTACCATGTGGCCAATCTCCGCGCCGGCACCGTGAGCACCGTGCAGGAGCTTGCCTTCAATGACGATACCGCCGCCGACACCGGTTCCCAGGGTGACGAACACCATGTTGCGGCAGCCCTTGCCGCCGCCCTTCCAGAATTCGCCCAGTGCTGCCACGTTGGCATCATTGCCGGCAGCCACGGGCAGGCCGGTCAGGTCGGACAATGTCTTTGTGATGTTGAATACGCCCCAGCCCAGGTTTACGCAGCGGTTGATGTTGCCCTTGCTGTCCACGGGACCGGGGACACCGATGCCGATGCCCAGCAAATCCGCCTCAGCAATGCCCTTGACCGTCCGATACTGGGCGATGGAGGCTGCAATGTCTGGAAGAATCTGGCTGCCGCCATCATCGGTAACCGTGGGAATCTCCCATTTGTCAAGCATATTGCCTGCTTCGTCAAAGTAGGCAATCTTGACGGTTGTGCCGCCCAAATCAACACCAAAGCCGTATTTCATTGGATAATCCTCCTGTGTATTTAAAAAATTATGATGGTTCTGCCTGGCAGAACATGGAAGACGATAATTATTTGCTGTCCTTTTTGCGGAAAACAAGGTGCGCCGCCACGGTCATGATGGCGCTGATCAGCAGCTGGGTGTAATAGCTGATGCCCCGGCACAGAATCATCCCCGGCAGCACCAGCTCTGCCCCAAAGATGGGCAGGAAAATGGAGGAGAACAGCGTTTCGCTGATGCCCATTCCGCCGGGCAGAGGAAGCATATCCACCGCCACGGAAATCATGCCGTAAAGCAAAGACACCGTCACGGGATTCTGACCGGTTAATCCAAAGGCTCGGTATGTAAACCACACCACACTGAACAGGCAGAACCGCTGCACAAAGGTGATGAGGAACACCACCAGAATCACCAGGGGCTCTTTTTTGAAGAAGGAAGCTGTGCCCCGATACTGGCTCAGGCTTCCGTTGACCCGCTGCGCTACTTTTTGGGGATTGCGGAAGGGGCGTATCTTCTGAATCATCCGCAGCACCCATTCAACGCATTTTTCCAGCGGACCCGGCAGAAACACCGCCATGAGCAGCAGACTGATTGCCACCACGTTGAGCGCCATTCCAAGGTAAATAACCCCCTCCACGCCTTGCAGGCAGGCCATTACCGCCGGAGGGCGGAGGAGCATTACGGCAAGACCAATCAGCACCAGCACCATCTTATAGGTGATGGTGACAATGGCCAGCACCACCGTGGATACGCCTGCGGGAATGCCGTCCCGCCGCATATACAGCACCTGCATGGGCTGGCCGCCGGAGGCGGAGGGCGTAATGGCGCTGTAGAAAAATCCGATAAAGGAAAAAAGGGAGCAATGCCCAAAGCTTACCTTTGCCCCTAATTTGCCCAGCAGATAGCGGAGCACCACGGATTCCCCCAGAATAAAGGCCACCACTGCACATACCGCAACGGCCACATCCCCCAGGTTCGCTTCGGACAAAAGGCTGAGGATTTCCCCCAGGTTTTTATCGTTAAATACATAGTAGAGCGTTACCGCCAAAACCGCAAGATAAAAAACTGCGCTGAAAATTTTTCCGCGGTTTTTGCTTTTCATCCACATCAGCTCCTTTCTGAGCAGACCTACCCCAACAGTATACCACATTCCGCTTCAGGGTGTCAACGGATATGACCATCGTGCCGCGTTTTTTCTTCAACGGCGGAGAAAAAACTTTTTTGGAGGCTGGAATGGTAAATTCTTACGTTTTTATAAGGATTTTCTTAATGTTCTTGCTTTCTGTCGATTTTTGTGTTAATATCTAGTTCAAATTCTGTAACAGTGGATTGTGAGGAAACGGTGAAAAGATGATTGGTTTTTATGACTATACGGTGATTTTGACTTATATGGGGGCGCTGGCCGGGCTGCTGGGCATCGGAATGTCCATTCAGGGATTATACATCAATGCAATTTTATGCATGGCGGTTGCCCTGGTATGCGATACCTTTGACGGAATTGTGGCGCGGGCAAAGAAAAACCGCACCAAGGGCGAGATGCTTTTCGGCATCCAGATTGACTCCCTGTGCGACCTGATTTCCTTTGGCATCTGTCCTGCCACCCTGTTTTATAAGCTGGGCATGGAAAAGCCCCTGGATTTGATGCTGCTGGGGGCTTACTGCCTGTGCTGCGTCATCCGTCTGGGCTATTTCAATACCCTGGCCGTCCAGGCAGAGCTGGGCACCAAGGGCGACTATCGCGGCCTGCCGGTGGTGTGCCTGGACATCATGACCCCTGCGGTGTACCTGGGCTATCGCATTGCGCCCGCTGCCTGGCATCTGTGGGTGCTGCGGCTGGCGGTTGCGCTGTTCGGTTTCCTGTATATTCTGGATTTCAAGGTGAAGAAGCCGGTGCTGTGGAAGTTTATTGCCATGGGAGCGGCGGTGATTGCCCCGCTGCTGATTCTGCTGGTGCGCTACAGATGAGCTGGATTGACCGGAAGGGGAACCCCGTCCCCGGCGACAACGGGCAGGACAGAATGCTGGAATGGATGTACGGCACCCGGCTTGGGCGGGTGCTGGTGGGTGTGATGATTCGCCCCCGGGTGAGCCATGCCGCCGGTTGGCTGCTGGACAGGCGGATTTCCGCCGTTGCGGTGAAGCCCTTCATCCGCAATAACCGCATTTCCATGGAGGACTTTGAGGCGCGGCGCTTTTGCAGCTTCAACGATTTCTTCACCCGGCAGCTCAAGCCCGGCAAGCGCCCCATTGACGAAGTAGCGAACCATCTGATTGCCCCCTGTGATGCAAAGCTCACCGCCTTTGAGATTGGGGCGGATTCCCGCTTCTGGGTCAAGGGCACGGCATACACCCTGGAAGGGCTGCTGCAAGACAAGGCGCTGGCAGAACGCTTTCTGGGCGGGACGCTGCTGCTGTTTCGCCTGACGGTGGGGGACTACCACCGCTATGCCTATGTTGACTCCGGCAGAATGGGGGAGAAAACCCGCATCCCTGGCGTGTACCACACCGTCAACCCTGCTGCCGCCAGCCGCTATCCCATCTACCGGGAGAACACCCGGGAATATGCGCTGCTGGAAAGCGACCATTTCGGCACGTTGCTGCAAATGGAGGTGGGGGCAGCCATGGTGGGCAGAATCGTCAACAATCCCGCCCCCGCCCGGGTGCAGCGGGGTGCAGAGAAGGGGCGGTTTGAGTTTGGCGGCTCCACGGTGATTGTGCTGCTGCAAAAGGGCGCGGCGGTGATTGATGAGGACATTGTAAAGAATACCGCCGCCGATAACGAAACCGTGGTGCATCTGGGTGAGAAAATCGGCATTGCGGCAAAAGAATAAAAATGACACAGCAAAACCCCGGGTGGATTCCTTCTTTGAAATCCACCCGGGGTTTCCGCCTTATCGAATGAAATTGGTTGCCACACGTTGTTCCTGGGCAGGCAAGCCATAGGCTTCTTTCCCCAGGGCGATGGACTTTATTAAGAAGCTCATATTCCGCGCCAGGGTGCGCATGGTGAGCTTGCCCTCCTCGTCCAGCTCCGCTTCGCCGGGGAGACAGCCGTGGATGCTGTTCCAGTAAATGCTGGACGCAATGGGCATCCCGGCGATGGTGAAGAATTTGTTCAGCTCATCAAAGGTGGCAGAGCAGCCGCCCCGGCGGGCGCACACCACACTGGCTCCTACCTTCATGGTCTTATCGAAACGAGTGCTGTGAAACAGCCGGTTAAGCAGCGCTACCAGCGTGGGGTTGGCGGAAGCGTAGTACACCGGAGAGGCCACCACCAGGCCGTCGGCCTCCTGAAATTTGAGGGCAACCTCGTTTACAATGTCGTCAAACACGCATTTGCCGGTTTTGGCGCACTGGTTGCAGGCAATGCAGCCGCGCACGTCCTTTTGCCCCACCTGAATGGTTTCGCATTCAATGCCCTCCCGGGCGAACACTTGCTCCATTTCCCGCAGCGCAATGGATGTATTGCCGTCCTTCCGAGGACTGCCGTTGAGCATCAGAACCTTCATGAAAACTTCCTCCTGTTTTGGATTTCCCCCAGTATACCACGCAGAACCGAAAAAATCAATCGCACCCATGCGGGTGAGGCAATGACGCTACGAACCCAGTACCGATACGGTAGTTCCCTAACCCGCCCGGTGACGATACCACTCAGAAACCGTAGGGATTGGCGCGAAGCGCCCTCTGCGACACCCCAGAGGTGGAGCCAAGGGCGCTTCGCGCCGGGATTGCTGGATTATCTGCGCATATCAGCAACAATCTGGCCATCGCTCAGAGTTATCTTGCGGGGGCACAGGCGGGCAAACTGCTCGTCATGGGTCACCAGGATGATGGTGTGTCCGGCCTTGTTTAAGTCCAGCAGCAATTGAATGATTTCCTGGGCAGAGGCTTTGTCCAGATTGCCGGTGGGTTCGTCCGCCAGCAGAATATCCGGCTGATTGATAAGGGCACGGGCAATGGCCACCCGCTGCCGCTGGCCGCCGGACATCTGGGAGGGCAGATGCCCCAGGCGCGTGCCGATGCCCAGCTGGTCGGCCAAATCCTGCACCTGCTCCTGGGGCATCTTTTTTCCGTCCAGGCTGGCCGGGAGCAGGATATTTTCTTTGGCGGTGAGGATGGGCAGAAGCTTGAAGTCCTGGTAGATGTAGCCGATTTTCCGGCGGCGGAGCTGGGCGGACTGCTTATCGGAAAGGGAATGGATGTCCTGCCCGTCCAGCAGCACTTGACCGGAGGTTGGCTTGTCAACGCCGTCCAGCAGGTTCAGCAGGGTGGTCTTCCCGGAGCCGGACTGCCCGACAATCGCCAGCATCTCCCCCTTGTTCAGAGAGAAATTCACATGGTCAACGGCGTGAATGGCTGTGTCGCCTTGCCAAAAGGTGCGGCAAAGGTCTTTCACTTCTAACAAAGACATGGGGATTCTCCTTTCCGTTTGTTATAAATCGTCCAGAATCTGACCCAGGGTGCATTTCACCGGCAGCAGGAAGCTCAGGGCGGCGATGGCGGCAATCAGGGCATAAATCCCAATCAGGGGCAGGGAGACGAGGAAACCGCCCGTGCGTCCCACCAGAATCCGATAACGCACACAGGTATAAACCACCGCAAGGAAAAACGGCACGGTGGCGGCGGCAATGGCAGCCCGCCAGACCGGAATCAGCCGGGACACCTGTCTGCGGGAAGCCCCCAGGTGATAGATGGTGCGCAGCATCGGCCCGCATTCCCGCACATAGGCGGAAAGCTGCACCCACACAATCTGCATGGCAACCAGGGACAGGACGCAGAAAATCCAGCTGATCAGCCACAGCTCCCCTTCATTCACGGCGGCAAAGGCAAGGTCTTGGCTTCCGGTGTTGGTGAACACATAGTTCGCCGGAAGACCCTGCCGCAGGGCGCTTTCCAGGGTGGAGGCATATTGCTGTGTGGTGGTGATGTTGACCCGCATTATGGGCGCGGTTGCTTCCAGCTCGTCCATCAAGGCGCTGCTGATATAAATATCCGCAGCTTGCGGCATATCCACCGCCGGTGTCAGCCGCTTGACCATTGTCAGGGAGATTTGCCCCTGATAGCGGACTTGGGAATAAATGCGGTAGGTGCCCTCCATCGGATATTTCTCCGGGAAGTTTGCCGCGAATTGGTCTTTTTCCAAATCCGGCTGGCCGGGTGCAATGTCCTGGTAGCGCCGAACATTGCCGTGCAGATAGCGGCCATCGGGGGCGGTCACGGCATAAGAACTTGAAAATTTCCGAATAGGCTCCATGTGCCGGACACCGGGCTGTGCGGCAATAAAATCAATGTCCGCCTGGGTAAGCCCGTTAATCCACTGGACGCTCATCTCCACGGACTGAGCCGCTTCCAGGCTGTAGGAATAAGCACGCAGACGCAGGTTAAACATTACGACGAACACCGTCACCAGGGGAATCAAAATAAAGAGGCACTGCACAAAGGGCGGCCTGGTTTGCTGCGCCCAAAGCCGGGGGAGGGTGGCGGCGCGTTTTTTCACTTTCACCGGCTTCCGCCCGGATTTGCGCAGCAGGGCAACGGCGAGGGCACCCAGACAAACCAGCAGATAGAATCCAATCTGCAATGCGGTGTTTTTGGGGTTCATGTAGAAGACGCGCCAAACCACATCGGCGTTCGTGGTCTGCTCAAAAAACTGCCTGTACAGCGTCCGCATTACCCCGTAGGAGATGCCCACCGCGCATCCGGCGGCCAGGGGGAACAGGACGGCCAGCTCCGCCAGGAACATTCGGATAACCTGCCCCTTGGTGGCACCCAGGGCGGCCAGCTCTATCAGCTCCGGCGAGAAAGCGGCAATGTGGTTGCGGTAGGCGCTTTGGATAATCAGCCCGGAAAAGAGGGACAGCCCCAGGCTTAAAATCAGCATCCGTCGCCACATGGAAAGCATATATTCGTCATCTTCAATTCCGTGTACGGCTTCGTAAGTGTAGTTCATTATCTCCACGCCGCTGGTATCGCGCCCGCTTTGTGCCAGCCGGGAGCGAATCAGGCCGGTGATCTCTGACCGCTTGGAGGGGGTGGAATAGTATTCCCATGCTTCCTCCGTGGCAAAATTCAGATAAATGATTCTGTCTTTGTAATATGGCTCGGTCAAACCGTCGATGCCCCGCAGCAGCTCCACGTCCTCCGGCTGTACGCCGGAAATATGGAACGCCTGCCCCTGACTAAAGTCCATGGTGAACAGGTAACTGCCGTATATCAGACTGTCCCGATACACCGAAACCACCAGCGGCAGCAGGAAGGAGCACATCAGCACCCAGAAAAGGGAAAAATGCCGCATTGGCCGCCGCTGGAAGGAGCGCCGCAGATAGAGAGAAAGCATGAAAATCGCCTCCTTTGTTGTTTTATGTCATTTTATCAAAACATGAATATGGTGTAAATGATTTTCTTGGGCACAATCACGATGATTTTGAAAAATGCAAATATGTGAATGCCTCAATCATCGAATGCACCCTGTGGGGGTGTGCTGCGTTGAATGGTGTGTACCCGCGGCTTGTGATGATTGAAGCACTCGTATATTTGCAGCTGATGCAATCATCTGGGATACTCATTTCCTATTTCCGGTTAGTAGCTGCAACTTTCTGCGATTTTCAGAATCTCCTCCTCGCCAATGGCTGCCGTACTGGCCCATACGGCGTAGGCATCCTGCTCCACCTGCACAACATAGCAGATTAGCTCATCTTCCGGGCTGGTTAATGTGAGCTTGACAACCGCACCGCTGCGGAACTCCTGTGCGGCGGGTTCATACTTGCTGCCCAGATACTCCCGCCCCAGGTCTGCGAGGGTAACTTCCAGGGCTGTCAGGTCGGATCCATCGGCCACAGCCTCAACGCCGCCCACTACCTTTTCACCGGTGACACATTCCTCCGGCGTGGGAACGTTATAAAACAGCAGCCGGGTTTTGATGGTGGGCATCCGCTGGATTCCCTTGGGCAGATCAATCCGCAGATTCAGAATGGGCACATCCTGATTGACGGGGTTTTCATCCTGGGGATTGATAATATCCGGGGAGTGGAGGGTTTTCAGAATGTGAATCATGTCCTGCCCATCCAGAACGTCATAATCCGCCCAGATGTCGTATACAACGGTTTCTCCAAAGAAGAAATAATGCACAAAGCATTGACCGTCATCCCAGAATTTAATCTGCACCTCCACATCGGACATACCGGTTGCCTTGTTTACGGAGCAATCGAAGTCCCCCTCCCGCACCAGCTTGGTTACGTTTTCAGCCAGATTCTTATAGTCATCTTCATAGGGGAGGGTGTCGCGCTGTCCGGCAATATCGAGGATTTCAATGCCGCCGATTGTTTCTTCCCCCATCTTGAAAATGGCGCGGGTATTGGAAACATCTTCCCGCAGGATTCCGTTCACCAGTTCAAGGGTGACATTTTCAAGAAGATTTTTGGAAGCGGTGCTTTCCGCCGCAAAACTGGGAATCGTCAGGGTGAACATGAGGGAAATTGCGAGGAGCATGGAAGCGAATTTTTTCATACAGAACACTCCTTTTTCAAATAAATTGTATATTGGCGGATGGTTGACAGGGGATTGATAGTGCATCTCCTTTTTCCTGTATGCCCTTTATAACGATGTAGTTCGTGGATTTTGGACACCGGATTGAAAAATTTTTTTAATTATTTTTTTCAACAATATTTTCAGCCATTTTGATGAGCACATCCTCACTGACGTGGGCATCGAGAATAAACAATACCCCTTTTTCTCGGTCTTCCCAGACAAGGGCAGGGGAGTCATCGTTGAACGGGATATATAGCGTTGCCGGTATTCCATTGACCGTTACTTCTTTTTCTGCACAGTCGGGATTTAGCAGAAAAATATCTGCGTCACTTGAATCTGCGGAATAAGAAAAGCTCAAGAGCCATTTCTTGTCTGCATCCACATAGGTATATATTTGTTGTCCGGGAAGCTCAACAGTTTCAAAAAGTGTATACCCGTCCGGCATCCAGCCCAACACATACTCGGCGGAAGAACCCCCCTGGGATGGATTTCCTTCGTAGTAAATATGATACACTGTTTCAGTTTTCGTTTTCACCCACCCGGACACAAACTCCCGTGCCTCGGAGCTGACCGCCAGCAGAGAGCCGAACAGCACCGTCAGGGTCAGAAAGAGAACTGCCGCACTTTGCACACACCGCATCAGCCCGGGATGCTGCTGCCGGAACAACAGGTGCCGCATTTTCCGCCGGAAGCGGGGGGAAAATGTGTGGTTGCAGTCCTCCGGTTTTGGCAGGGCTTCGTTCAGCAGCTCTGCCGCCCGGGCTGCTGCCCGGGATAATTCTTCCTCGTTCATCACAAAATTCCCTCCTTTTCGGCAATCTGCCGCAGCTTTTCCTTGGCGCGCTGGTCCAGCTTCTGAGCGGCGGACAGGGTGATGCCCAGCATTGCCGCAATCTCTCCGCAGCTGAATCCCTGGTGATATTTCAGCAGGATAACCTGCCGATAGTTGGGCGGCAATTTCAGAATGCACTCCGCCAGACCCATTGGCTCCTGAGGGCTGACGGACAGTTCCTCCGTCTCCTCCAGGGGCAGGGCACCCCGGCGCTGCTTGCGCCGGTACAGGTCGATTGCTTTGTTTTCAACAATGGTAACGACGTAGCTCTGGGTTTTTGGACACACCGGGTCAGAAATTTTTTTTATATTTTCCGCAATTTTGATGAATGCGTCATGCACGGCGTCCTCGGCATCCGAGGCGTTATTCAAAATCCGGTAGGCAACGTAGTACATAAGCCCCCGATACTGGTGATAAACCGTCTCAAATTTTGTCTTTTGCGCCGGTTCGTCAATCACCGCCAGATAAACAAGCATTTCGGATGCCACCTCTCTTTCTATTTCCACATTTTACAGATATTCCGATGAAATGTCAAACAGCCGCGCCGTAGTTGTAGGGGCGGATAGAATCCGCCCGCAACCTAACGGGATAGAGCGGTTGGTTGAACGGTAACGACTACCGGTTTTGCCAAGGGCGCCCCTGAAAGGGGAGCTGGCAGCCGTAGGCTGACTGAGGGGTTTTCTCGCACCGCTCTGTTGACGCACAAACCCCTCCGGTTTCGCTGACGCTCAACCACCTTTTAACAGTGGAATGATTGCCAC
>ERZ1034952.736-NODE-736-length-29260-cov-6.675603_pt1 | contig 29260 bp, 27 predicted proteins | sample MGYA00520625_ERZ1034952 | MGnify/ENA primary metagenome ERZ1034952 (study PRJEB33766, sample SAMN09781773) | gut metagenome | biome: gut microbiome | host: Homo sapiens | place: Madagascar | study: EMG produced TPA metagenomics assembly of the PRJNA485056 data set... | reverse complement strand
ATCACGTATAAAATCGTGAATTATTGGAATTAAAACATCGTTTACGAAATTTATATGCATGAAGACACCTCATAATATTCAATTTTGTTTAATCATACCACGAACCAGTAGAAAAGTAAAGGATAGGTGATATTATGGAAGTAAATTCTGCAATTAGAATTAAAAGTATGGAAGCGAATCGAGTGTATCAGGTCAATAATGGATATACATACACAGACGGCAAGGGCAAAATTCGCGACTGCAAGTTGACATTTGGTGAGGCGGTCATTAATGATGGTATTTTTTTGCAGTATATGCGGCAACATGTATGTATGATTACGATACTGGTCAGCTTACGGATATGGGCGCATTATCTCTTACTCTGAACGCCCAGAGCATGAATGACAGTCTGGATAATTTGCAGACATATATCAAGAAACGTCAGCAGATTATAGATGATTTTGCTAATGGCGATGAAGCTACAGCTAAATATGGTGAAAAGACTTATGACGAGCTGATGTCCGAAAATGATTCAAATATTCAGAACGCCCTCAAGAATGCAAATTCCTATAAACAGCAGATCCTGTCCATCGTGAAAACACAGTCACAGAAGGAACAGGATGCGCTGTTCAAGGTAATTGATGCGCGGAAAGAGGCATCGAAAAAGAAAAAGGAATATTATGATTATGATAAACAGCTAAAAAGTAAGACAATCCTTAAACTTTTTAAATGCCTCCTCCGCAGTCTTGAAACTTCCTAATTTCTGACTTTCGCCGTCACAACTCATGTTTGCCCTGACAACTCTGTTCTGATTCGGATTTAATGGGTATAGATGCTTATAATAGTTATCGGATATATCACCGCCCAGATGCCAACATTTCACATTATTTCTTATATCAGGATTAACTACAAATTCATTCATCACTGCATGATCCGCAGCTAATGTAGTTTTATAATACGTCCATTCCCCATTTCTGCATATTTCCTTTTTAACCTGATAAAATAAATGACCGCATTTATCTATTTTCCCTTTCAATAAATTATAATTGTTTCGATTTCTTTTCACCGCCCTGCCATAATTTGAAATCCATAAATCTTTATACTCACTCATTTTTGCAAAGACTTCATCTTCCTCTATTAAATCAATCCCATGTCTCTGTACATCTAATATTCTTTTTGGAGAAATAGTCTTATATTGACGTTTCGTAAGAATCTCTGTGTCATCACTTAATTTATTTTTCAACTCTACTTTTCTGGCATGTCTGCATTTATTACTGGTTTTCAAGCGATATGGCTTAGAATCTTTTGGCTTCATTAATTGAAACTGTTCTATTGGACGAGGTATTCCGCACTTTTGGCATATTTGACTTTCACTCATCACCTTCCTCCTCATCTTCTTCATCCTCTACGTCAAATTCCCCTGCTGCCAGTCGCTCTCCAAACTTTGCACATGCTCTTTTAAAGTTTGTGTGCGCTGATAACCTCGGGTAATATCTCTCTGGCACTTCGTAATCCATATTCAATAACTTAGAATGTCTCTTGATGGATTTGAATAGCTTTGGCTTGATGTCCCACCAATTACGAATAAATATCGAATCCCCATTTTCGAGTATTTCTGCAACGCAGCGATTCATTGTCTGCATCGCGTGATAGCAATCTGAATAGCTCAGCTCACCTGGGTACATTTCTTTTGCACGCTTAGTCATGTATCTTAAAAGTTCTTTTTTGTCGTATACTTTATTCATTTTTGTTACTCCTTTTTTATGATGAAATTGCTGTTTCATTTTTCACGTTAATATTGTTGTAAATCATGTCCCTGTAAGGCTCTAATTTAAGTTTTAAGGGATTTTAATGCAGGAAGTGTAAAGATTGTGTGGATTAGATGTATTTTCGCGTATAGGGACAAATAAAAGCACTAAAATAAGCCCACGAACTATAGATTGTCTACGTTCATGAGCTTATGTTAAAACTCTCATTTTACTTTTTATAGGATTTTCTCATTACCTACATCTCAAATAATGTTTACACCATTTTTTTAATCGTCATACACCATTTTTACACCATTTTTTTATCAAATTACGTGAAATTATAACACATTACGTGAAATCCACCCTACTCCATATCCGCTGCAATACTTGCAAAATCAGGTGTTCCGTACAGATCGAACGGTGTGCTCTGGTATACGTAATAATTCAGCCAGTTTGTGTACAGATTGTTTGCATGTGCGCGCCACAGGAGCAGTGGTTTATTTTCCGGATCATCATCTTTGTAATAATTTTTCGGAAGATCAATTGGAAGTCCCTTTCCCATATCTCGCTTGTACTCTCCATCCAGTGTGATGCGGTCGTATTCCGGGTGCCCCATCACAAAGATCCGGCGTCCGCCCTGCGCCATTGCAAGGAAAAGGCCTGCTTCTTCGGATTCTGCAAGAATAGTAATTTCTTTGCACGCACGGATATCTTCGATAGGCACTTCGGTATGTCTGGAATGCGGTGCCAGAAAAGCATCGTCAAATCCTCTCACAAGCGGAATCTTACGGTTCAGGACTTTGTGCCAGAAAAGGCCGAACATCTTATGGTCAAGCTGTCGTTTCTGAAGTCCATAAAAATGATAAAGGCTTGCCTGTGCAGCCCAGCACAAAAAGATCGTTGAAGTTACATGGCTTTCTGTCCAGTCCATGATTTCTTCCAGCTCTTTCCAGTAATCCACTTCCTCAAATTCCATCTGCTCTACCGGCGCACCTGTCACGATCATTCCATCAAACTTCTGATCTCTCAGATCAGGAAATGTCTGATAAAATTTGTTCAGGTGGCTGACAGAAGTGTTTTTGGCCTGATGACTCTCAACCGCCATAAAAGTCACATCCACCTGCAGTGGTGTATTTGACAGCGAACGCAGAAGCTGAAGTTCCGTCTCTTCTTTCAGCGGCATCAGATTCAGAATCAGGATCTGAATCGGACGAATGTCCTGATGAACCGCTCTTCCTTCGTCCATCACAAATATATTTTCTCTTTCCAGAATTTCTTTTACAGGCAGATCGCCCTGTATCTTAATCGGCATTTCCCATTCCTCCTTTAATTACCATGCTTCTATATTTCAATCTGTTTTGATTCTTCTGCCAGCTTCAGGAAATCTTCTTCGGAAAGAATCGGAATCCCAAGCTCTCTTGCTTTTTTGTTTTTTGAAGAATTCGAATTAACATCATTGTTGATCAGATAATTCGTTTTTCCGGTCACAGAACCGGTCACCTTACCTCCCAGAGATTCAATCAGATTTTTCGCTTCTCCACGATTGCTGAAACGCTCCAGGCTTCCCGTGATCACGAAATTCTTTCCTGCAAAAATCTGATTGTCAGCTTTTTCTTCTTTTACAATATGAAGATATCCCATCAGATGGTCGACCTTCTGATTATTCTCAGGCTTCGCAAAATACTTCGTCAGACTTCCTGCAATGACCGGCCCGATGCCGTCAATCGCACTGATTTCTTCCTCTTTTGCCGAACGGATTTTATCCAGATCATCGTCAAAATACCTACAGATGATTTTTGCATTCGACAGTCCGATATTGCTGATTCCAAGACTGTATATTACCTTTGCAAGTGTAGTATCTTTTGCCTTCTCAATGCTGGATATAAGATTATCAAAAGATTTCTCTCCGAAACCGTCCATCGTAACTATCTCGTCTCTGTATTTCTCAATTTCAAAAATATCTCCGAAATTATGAATAAAACCTTTAGCAATAAATTTTTCCAGAGTAGCTTCTGAAAGGCCGTCAATGTTCATCGCGTCTCTGCTGACGAACAATGTGAATGCCTTGATTTTCTTCGCTACACAATCCGGGTTCATGCAGTACAATGCTTCCACATCATTTTCACAGATTATCTTTGCCTTCTGTCCACACACCGGACAGGTATCCGGAATCTCCAGATTTCCACTCTGTGTAAGATTCTCCGCAATCTGTGGAATGATCATATTTGCCTTATAAACCTGAATCGTATCACCAATGCCAAGCTTCAGATCTTTTACAATACTGACGTTGTGAACACTGGCCCGGCTGACTGTCGTCCCTTCCAGTTCCACCGGATCAAAAACTGCGATTGGATTGATCAGTCCCGTCCTTGACGGACTCCATTCGATTTCCCGGAGCGTCGTCTCCCGCACTTCATCCGCCCATTTAAAAGCAAACGCATTTCTCGGAAACTTCGCCGTACTTCCAAGCGACTCTCCATAAGCAATGTCATCATATAATGCCACAAGCCCGTCCGACGGAAAATCATTGGTTACGATCTTCTCTGCAAAATAAACCATCACCTCATCCAGATTCTCAGATGTTACCACACGATACTCCACCACTTCAAATCCCTGTGTCCGCAGCCATTCCATCTGAAATTCTCTGGAATTATGCATTTCAACATCCTGCGCAGATACAAGCGCAAATGCATAAAAACGTACATTTCTCTCGGCCGTGATCTGATTATTAAGCTGGCGCACAGAACCACTGCAGAGATTTCGCGGATTCTTGTATTTCGCATCAACATCCTCAATAGAATTATTGATCCGCTCAAAATCAGAGTAAGTAATGATTGCCTCTCCACGAAGCACCAGTCTTCCCTGATATGCGATCTTCAACGGAATGTTTCGAAAAACACGTGCATTGTTGGTGATAACTTCTCCAACGATACCATTTCCCCTGGTGACTGCCTTCTGCAGTTCTCCATTTTCGTAAGTAAGAACAATAGTCAAACCGTCCATCTTCCATGACAGCAGCGTTTTGTGATTTCCTATAAACCCCCGCAAAACTTCCCGGTCTTTTGTTTTGTCCAGAGAAAGCATCGGAGATTCATGTGTTTCCTTCGGAAGCGCGTCCACTGCCTCATATCCGACACGAACGGTCGGGCTGTCAGCAAGAACGATTCCTGTTATTTTTTCTGCCTGCTCCAGCTCGTCGTACAGCGCGTCGTACTCCCTGTTGCTCATGATTTCTCTGTCTTCCTGGTAATATGCCTTTGCCGCCTCGTTCAGCTTCTGAACCAGTTCTTTCATTCGGGTTACTTCTGCCGTTTCCATGATGGCCTCCTGTTTCTGTTATTGTTTCATTTGATGAATCACGTATCAGCTCTTTAAGCTCACTCCACTCATCTCTTTGTATTTCACGATATGCCCCGCATTTCAACCCATTCAGTGTAAGATTCATAATCCGCACTCGTTTCAGCGTACGTACCTGATATCCGAGGTATTCACACATCCTGCGAATCTGTCGGTTCAGTCCCTGCGTCAAAACAATTGTAAAACTTGTTTTGCCGGTCTTACGTACCGTACAGGGTCGCGTAACAGTCCCAAGTATCGGCACACCTGTCTGCATATGACGTACAAATTCATCCGTTACTTCGTGGTCCACAGTCACCTGATATTCCTTTTCGTGATAATTGCCTGCCCTCATGATTCGATTGACAAGCTCACCCTGATTAGTCATCAGAAGAAGTCCCTCTGAGTCTTTATCGAGCCTTCCCACCGGATAGATCCGCGTCGGATAATCAATATACTCAGTTACTGTTGTCTCCTGTCGCTGTTTCTTCGTGCTGCAGACGAGTCCACGTGGTTTATAAAAAAGAAGCAGTACCTCCCTTTCTTCCCGCTCCACTGGTTTGCCATCCAGACAGATCACCGCATCAACAGGTATCCTCTCTCCTGTGCCTATTTTTTTCCCGTTCATGGTAACTCTTCCAGCTTCTGTCAGACGATCCGCATCCCTTCTGGAACACACTCCGGCACTGCTCAGATATTTATTTATCCTTATTGTATTCTGATCTTCTGATTTCTTTTTTTTGTCCATTGTTTTATTATATAGTGTTTTTATTTCGTCCGCAACCGGCAGTTTTATATTTTATACACCTCTTGTATTTTTTCGCCACATCATGTATGATGAAGATAATATGTAATTGTGTGATTGCACAAAGGAGGAAAATTATGTCAGATAATAACCGACAGATAAATCCCCTGCTGCTTATCATAGTCATTCTGCTTTGTCTTTTTTCCGGATTTTTCCTGCGTCAGTCATCCTACGATCCAGACTATTTTACAAAAGAATCCGTGGCCTCCACGAAAGCAGACAAAGCTTCATCAGCAAAGGATTCAAAAGACAAGACGAGCACTCAAAATTCAGATAAAAAAAAGACTTCCGGGTCAACACCATCAGCAACACCAGAACCCACTCAGAAACCAACCGAAACGCCGGTCGTTTCTGACGACCATGATGTTTCCACGGAAGCAGCCAAAGGTACATGGACTGCCAACGGAAGCAGCTGGATGTTTCTGGTTGACGGACAGCCTTACACCGGATGGCTTACCGACACTGATCATAAAAAATATTATTTCAATCAAGACGGTATCATGCAGACCGGCTGGATTGAAGTAGACAAAAAGCGTTACTACATGGATCAGGACGGTATCATGCAGACCGGTACTGTCACTGTGGGCGGAAAAACATATGAACTTCAGGCGGATGGTTCTCTGAAGAACTAGAAAAGACACAGGAAAAACTCCTGTGTCTTTTATCTTTTCTTATTTACTGAAGCAATCCACTGTAAACATATCCGGTCTCGCCATCGTAATCGATCTGAATCCAGTCACCCTCCTGACCTACTTTCACAACCTGATCACCAGTGTCAAGACCACCTATGATATCACTGTCGCTGCTTGCTTCTGCCCTGACATTACATCCTTCTGTAACTGTCAGAGTCGTGCCGTCTGCACTCGTGCCGGAAGAAGTATCTACTTCTTCACCTAGTCCATTCAAAAACTGTGCCAGAGCCGGATCATCTTTCTGTGCCTGCTCATATGCTGCCTGCACTTCTGCAGTCAGCTTCTGCACATCTTCGTCTGACTTCAGTGAATCCATATACCCAGAAACCTGTGTGTTCTGCTCGAGATCACCAAGTATCTTGTAATTATTATCACTGTCTTTTACTACATAAGAACTCCACAAAGACGGTGCTGGTGTATCAATTCCTTTGCATACAAAACTTCCCCGTGTATACACTACAAAAGAATTATCATCCAAGCCTTTCTTTGTATAAACATTGCTGACCTGATATCCTTCGATGTAATCTTTGGCATTTGTGATCTTTGATTCATCTGAGGGTGTCAGATTATTGACAACAGTTCTCAATGCGGTAATGTCTTTGTCCCCTAAAGCTTTGTAGTAACTGTTCATAAGCGCAGCAATTTCTTCGCTGCCATCCTCCAAGGGATTCGTGTCTTCTTCTTTCTTCCCGTCGTTTGTCTCCCCATCATCTTCCGGAGAAGAAGGATCATTTCCCTGGCTGTTGTCCTGTGCTGTAGTTTGTTCTCCGTCTGAAGTACCCTTCTCACTTCCGACACAGGCACGAATGCCAAAGAACAATACAGCTACGATTATCAAAATTGCTCCGCCAAGCATAATATAGCGAAGGTTATCTGATAACCATTCCCTGAAATTATCCAAGTTCTTGTCCTCCTTAACTTACAACGCACCGAGGCAGACCCGTACCTCGTGCAACACACCTGAAGGGAATCGAACCCCCGCACATGGTACCGGAAACCACTGCTCTATCCACTGAGCTACAGGTGCAGGCTATTAAAGCTTTTTATAATATAGCATATATTTTACTATTTGTAAAGTTTTTGAATAATTTGCTATTTATAAACAACTTTCTCAATCGCCTAATATTTTTGTATTTCTGTAATCTGTGACATGATTTCCCAGACGGAATATGGTATATCTTCCAATGCTTCCAATCTCCTGATATCCTGCCTCAGCCAGCACTTCTTTTTGCTCATCTGCCGTAATTCTTAATGCCAGATAATTACACATCTGTATTTTTCCGCCTATAGCGATTATTCGGTAATCTGGCTCCGGCGAATTAATCTCATAATAAAGCTTCCTTGATCTGCCCTGTGTCGAACGTGCATTTCTTCCTATCAAATTGTAAATAGACGGATCATATACACGCACATATGAACTTATATCGTCGTCTGATGCAAATGTAAATTTTTCGCCCTGCGCATCCGCCTGAATGAGCTCGCAAATTCCAGCAACCTCATCCGGCACCTGCTGATAATTATGAACACGTGTATAATTTCCAGCCAGATATACTTCCTTTCCACTCACTGCAACGATTCCTATACACAATACCACCAAAAGCATCTGCATGTTTTTCTGATGGTCTTTTATCAATTCTGTCATTGCCAGTGCAATTACAGGAGAAGAAGGAATCAGCCATAACACTCGCCAGTAAACGCTCTCACCAATGCATTTCTGAATGACAGCAGCTGTAAGAGGACAGAAAAACAAAAAGAGCATGATCAGAAGATAGGTGAGCACATATTTTACATTTTCTTCTTTTCTTTTAAAAATGAGCAAATAAGCAGCTGCAAGAATCAACAAATATGAGAAAAGGCTGTCCCCCCAGTAATTGCTCCAGAAATTCAATATCTGATTGATTAATTCTTTCATTCAAGTTTTCTCCTGTTTACAGAACATATAAAAAGATCAGTCCCAAAACCAATGTCGGAATACAGCACAATGCACACTTCCAAATACACGTAAAATCTTTTTTATAAATCAACTTCACGACTGCAAAGCTTCCGATCAGCAATGGTGCCAGTATAATTCCCATAGAAGATACCAGACAACAGCTCAAATTTGCCATCAGCATCAATCCCCATGAATATTCCGCTTTTTCTTTCATAACTATTGTCAGGCACAGATACACCAGCATCGGAATCAGGATTGCTGCCAAAATCGCTTTTCCCTGCCACAGGCGAACCATCTGAAAATTACCTGCATTATAAACAGAATATGCCGAAAAACTACTGAGCACTGCCACGAGCAGCAAATAAATATCCCGGGCTTTTCGATCATTCGGAAACCAGCATCTGCTCAAAAGACTTTGAACTATATAAACTACACCCAAAAATACTGCCGGAAATACCACATGCGCCATAATCGCAGGGTGCAGTCCGGCACTCAGCTGACTGACTACCGCAAGAAATACCGGAAACGGAGAAAGGATATATCTCTCCGGCAATACCATATAATATCTGCCTGTATCAGGGTTCACTTCAAAAATAGTGTCCGTATAAACATCTGTTGTTGCACTTGCCACAAAGAAACTGTCATCTGCATCCATATGTGCCAGAAGCGCACACATTACAATCTGGCATATAATAAGAAGAAGCGCCAACGCAAAGTAAAACGTAATCTTATTTTCCCTTTTTTGTACACTTATCACATTTTGTCTCTTCTCTTTATTTCCAACAACCGATACAACTCCCGCTACTGCCAGAAGTACTGCCACCCCACCATACAATACTGTCAGAATATGAAGGGGTGCCTTCAAAAAAGTCAATGGAAGTGTGAATATCTCCATCAATGAAAATAAGACCAGATATCCAAACGGCAGGCATGCTTCCGGACAAATGTCTTTTCTTTTTGACATAAACAGAATTCCGATTGCCGCCGGTACCAGCAGCAACCAGAATAATGCAAGTATTCCTTTCAGAATAATACTCATTTTATTTCTCCAATTTCTTTTTGAGGATTCCCATCGCAACCTTCTCCGGTGTGATCGGAAGTTCACGCACCCGGACGCCTGTTGCATTATAGATTGCTTCTGCGATTGCCGGACATGGAGTATCAATAACAAGTTCTCCGATTGATTTTGCACCAAACGGACCACTCTCTTCATAACTGCTCTCAAATGCCACACGGATGTTTCCAAAATCTTCTCTGGTCGGAATTTTGTACTGCATCAAAGAATTGTTACGGACCTTACCTTTTTCGGTATACTGAACCTCCTCAAACAGTGCCATTCCGATTCCCTGCGCAATACCTCCCTCGGTCTGCACACGGGCAAGATTCGGATTAATCGGTGTTCCACAATCTACGGCGGCCACATAGTCCAATACCTCCACAGTTCCTGTTTCTGTATCAACCTCTACTTCTGCCATACCCACCATAAACGGCGGCGGAGACAGCGGTGAAGAATGCTGTTTTACTACCTGAAGCTCAATATTATTGAAAAATGTACCCTTTAAGGCAATCTGTTCCAAAGATACTCGTTTCTCTTCTTCTTCTCCATCACAGAAAACATACGATCCGTCAAAATCCACTTTGTCCTGATCTACTTCGATCATCTGTGCGCCAAGTTCACAGATCTTTTTTCGAAGCTCCTGGCAGGCCTTCATAACTGCCACACCTGTGGTATATGTGGTTGAAGAAGCATAAGAACCGGAATCATATGGTGAAATATCAGTATCCACACTGAATACAACAATGTTTTCCATCGGTGTCTCAAGACAGTCTGCCGCGATCTGCGCCATGATGGTGTCACATCCGGTTCCCATATCTGTACATCCAAGTGCCAGAGTATAAGATCCGTCTTCATTCAACTTAATATCTGCGCCACCAACATCAACACCGGCAATCGAAGAACCCTGCATTGCCATAGCTACGCCAACACCACGCACCTTACCATTGCCCATATCACGGAACGGATATTTTGAATCCCAGTCCATCATCTCTTTGGCTCTTGCCATACATTTATCCATGGTACAGCTCTGTGCATAAGGAACATCCGGATATCCCGGAAGTGGGCCGCCCTCGATCGGCATGTTCAGCTCTTTGATTCTGACCGGATCCATGCCCATCTTGTGTGCCAGCTCATTCACTGCAGATTCGACAGCAAAGATTCCCTGCGTCGCACCATATCCACGATAAGCTCCTGCTGCCTGTACATTCGTATAAACTACATCAAACGCAAAACGATATGCTTCTGTGTGACGATAAAGACCTATAGATTTGTGTCCACTTAAGCCAACTGTGGTGGAACTGTGTTCGCCATATGCCCCCGTATTTGATAATGTATATACATCAATTGCTTTAATGATTCCATTTTCATCTGCACCGGCACGCACTGTAATTTCCATCTCATGACGCGGTGAAGAACAGATCATAGATTCATATCGTGAAAAGATCATCTTTGACGGACGACCGGTTTTCCATGTAACGATTGCCGGGTAAATTTCACTGACGGATGTCTGCTTTGCACCAAAACCACCGCCAATCCTAGGTTTGATGACACGCACTTTAGATGCCGGAATGTCCAACGCCCTTCCTACAATTCTTCGTACATGAAACGGAATCTGTGTAGATGAAAGTACAACCAGTCTGCCAAAATGATCCATATAACAGGCCGTACGGAAAGTCTCCATCATAGTCTGCTGATTTGCTTTTGTGTGATAAGTCTGCTCTACAGTATATTTACACTCGCTCAGGACTTTATCCACATCACCGTGCTCTTCCAGTGCTTCCGCGCACAAGTTACGTTTATTATTTCCACCAAGCGGGATTTTTAGTTTCCAGTTTTCTTCCGGATGAACCAGAATCGGATTGTCTTTTGCTTTATGCATATCAAGAACCGGTGCCTCGACACGATACTGTACTTTGATTCTTTTTAATGCTTTGTCTACCGCTTCCTCGGTCTCTCCGGCAACAATTGCAACTACATCTCCGACAAAACGTACATGACGGTCGATGATCAGACGGTCATCCGGACTCATCTCCGGTGCTGTCTGTCCTGCCAGTGTAAAACGTTTCTGCGGAACATCTTTATAGGTAAGAATGCATGCGATTCCTGCAACCTTTTCTGCATTTCCGGTCTTGATATCCTCCACCCATGCGTTTGCATGCGGGCTTCGCAGAATTTTTACGATCAGGCAGTCCTTTGGAGCCAGGTCATCAGTATACACCGGTTTTCCAGTTACCAGTGCCATTGCGTCTGTTTTGCGTACAGGCTGATTTACATATTTCATTTTATGCTTCCTCCTGTGCTTTTTTGTATTTCAGAAATTTCAAAATGCTCGTTGTCTGAGAAACAAATCCTGAACATCTGCATAAGTTGCCTGCAAGATATTCTTTGATCTGTTCTTCCGTAGGCTCTTTGAGTTCACGCAGCATTGCAAATACATTCATAATAAATCCCGGATTACAGAAACCACACTGCTCAGCGCCTTCATTTGCAAGAAAGCTTCCAAACTCCTGCGCCTCTCTCTGCATTCCTTCCAGTGTCACAACTTTTTTGCCATCAATTCTTGCAGCAAGCACTGAACATGACAGTACCGGTCTCTCATCAAGTAATACGGTACAAAGTCCACAGTTTGCCGTCTCGCATCCTCTCTTTACACTGAAGCAGCCTTTTTCTCTCAGGAAATCAATGAGAAGCATCCCAGGTTCTATCTCTTCCTGGCGGTAAGCGCCATTCAGCCAGAAACTAATATTCATCTTTCATTCCTCCTACTGTTTCCCATGTTCTTCTTGTGAACACTTCAACAAGAAGTGTTCTGTATTCTGCGGAGGCACGCATATTTCCGGAAGTTTTGACATTTGCAGCCGCATATTCTGCAAACTTCCTGATGGCTTCCTCTCGCTGCTTTTTCGTCATATTCTTAAAATTTTTAAGAATATGATCTTTATCTTCAACTACAACAGCATGTCCCGGTCTTGCACCAATCACTGTCCGCGCTTCTTCTCCGATCATAGATGCTACGCATGTCAGTACCGGGAAATCCGTCTTTGTATTACGCTGGCTCATATAACAGACACGAAGAGGCTGTTTTTTTACAATAATATTGACCAGAATATCATTGTCCTTCTTACGGTTTACAAATTCTGTCAGCGGAATCTTTCCTGCATCGTAAAGTTCCACCCATGTATCCATACCCAGAAACATGGTCAGCACATCAGAAAATCCATAGCGTCCCCAAATGCTTCCCCCTACTGTCGCACAGTTGCGAAACTGCACTCCGACAATGTGTCGCAGACTTTCCTGTATGGCTCCATGTGTGTATTCATTCAGACTTTCATTTATCTCCAGTTCCCGAAGTGGTGTCATACAGCCGATCACAAATTCATCGTCAAATTCCTGAATCGTATCCAGCCCCAGCCCCGAAAGATCAATGGCTGTGGAAATATTACGATTTCCCATCTTCAGCCACACCATTCCGCCAAGGACAATTGCTGTTTTTTTCTGATTCAGCTCATACGCTTCTGCAACGCTTTTTACTTTCACATAGCTTTTAATCTTTAGCATCTGTGTATCGTTTCCTTTCTGTCATCCAATTTCGAATATGCACAGGCATACTTGATTTAAGTTTAGCAGAATTTTTTTTAAATTTCCATAGTCATATCCATATTTTTTGTGTTTGTTTTCTGTGAAATATGCATAAAAAAGCCTTCTTTACATTGACAATGTCTTTTCGCTGTCGATGTAAAAAAGGCTTTATATTCAATAAAGATCAACGGTTGTTGATAGCAGTTACAAGGGCGTCAATAGAGGCTCTGATAATGTCAGGATTCACTCCTGCGCCCCATGCAAGGGTGCCGTCCGGTTTCTGGATACCGACATATGCAATCGCTTTGGAGCTGGTGCTCTTTTCAAGTGCATGTTCCTGATAAGTTACCAGTGTAAACTTCATCTCGTATGCCTTCCTAAGTGCATTGCTGACTGCATCCAGACGTCCGTTTCCAGTTGCCTCAGTCGTGATGGTCTTACCATTGAAGGTAGAAGTTACCTGGGTTGTAATACCGCCATCTTTCTGCTGGAAATGAACTTCATTGATACTATATGGTTCCACAATATTTTCAAATGTAGATTTAAACAGGTTGAAGATCTCATCCGGATGAAGTTCTTTATGGCTGTGATCGGAAACAGCTTTTGCTGCATATCCCATAGCTTCGCGCATTTTCGGAGGCAGGTTCAGACCGTATTTTGTCTCAAGAATATATCCGACTCCACCTTTACCAGACTGGCTGTTGATACGGATAACATCAGCATCGTAGTTTCTTCCGACATCGGTCGGGTCGATTGGCAGATACGGAACCGTCCAGCGACTCGGATCTTTTTCTTCTCTCCAGTGCATGCCCTTTGCGATAGCATCCTGATGAGAACCTGAGAATGCTGCAAATACAAGCGCACCACTGTACGGGCTTCTCTCATCTACTTTCATTCCGGTACATTCTTCGTAAACTTCGCATACATGCGGCATATTTGAGAAATCCAGTTCAGGATCCACACCCTGTGAAAACATGTTCATGGCAAGTGTTACAATATCTACATTACCGGTACGTTCTCCATTACCAAACAATGTTCCTTCGATTCTGTCTGCGCCTGCAAGCAGTCCCATCTCAGAATCTGCAACGCCACATCCACGGTCGTTGTGCGGATGAAGAGATACAATCACATTTTCACGATATTTTAAATTTTCACACATATACTCGACCTGGCTTGCATATACATGCGGCATGGAGTGCTGTACCGTAACCGGCAGGTTGATGATTGCTTTGTTGTCTGCAGTTGGTTTCCATACATCCAGGACTGCGTTACATACTTCCAGTGCATATTCCGGCTCTGTTCCGGTAAAGCTCTCCGGGCTGTATTCAAACTGGAAGTTTCCTTCTGTCTGATCAGCCAGTTCTTTCAGAAGTGTTGCACCATCTACGGCAATCTTTAAGATTTCTTCTTTTGATTTCTTAAACACCTGTTCTCTCTGTGCAACAGAGGTAGAGTTGTATACATGTACGATTGCCTTAGGAGCACCTTTGACTGCTTCAAAAGTTTTACGGATGATGTGCTCTCTGGCCTGTGTCAGTACCTGGATCGTTACATCGTCCGGAATCAGGTTCTGCTCGATCAGTGTACGGATAAAGGTATATTCTGTTTCAGATGCAGCCGGGAAACCAACTTCGATTTCTTTAAATCCAATCTCAACAAGCAGTTTGAAAAATTCCACTTTCTGCTCAAGGCTCATCGGGATTACCAGCGCCTGGTTTCCGTCACGCAGGTCTACACTGCACCAGATCGGGGCTTTATCTACATATTCTTTTTCTGTCCATTTCATACATTTTACTGGTGGCATAAAATACTGTCTTTTGTATTTTGTTACGTTTTTCATGATCATTCCTCCATTTTCGCTGAATGTTTTGCTGTGCAGAGCAAAAAAAAAATCTCTCATCTCTACAGACTACTGTAAGAGACGAAAGACAACTATCTTCGCGGTACCACTCTTATTTATGAACGGTTCATACACTCATGGGATACGGAACTAAAAAGTACTTATATCCTCTCCATATAACGGTGGATACCGTCTGCGCCTACTATCCATTATGGAATTCGGACAGATGCTCAAAGGCGAGTTCCATGAATTCCTTCTACTGTCTCGCACCACCCGACAGTTCTCTGTGCTCCAGTCCTCACGTACTATTCCTCATCAAAGCATTTCGCATATTTTGTCGATGCATAAAGACTAACATGTCAACGGATGATTGTCAAGTGGGAATTTACTTCCGCATAGCCCTGAATACGCAAAAACGCCCTGCCGTAAGCAGAGCGTCCCCACAGTTTTCTGATATCAGCCTTTTAATCTACACACCATATCCCAGAGTGCTTTTGCTGAATTAAAGTTATCCGGAATAATATCTGCCGGAGTGATCGTGATGTCAAATTCATCCTGTAATTCACTTACGATAGACAGAATTGCAAAAGAATCCAAAATACCATCATCGATTAAAGTTGTACAGTTTTCATAATCTGCGTCTGGCTGAATGTCTTCCAGAATTTCAATTAATTTTTCCATTTTAGTTCTCCCTTTAATTTTCTGAATTTAAAATATCAGTATGTATGCCATCCCGCACTAAATGAAGTCCATCTGCCTGTGTCCAGAAATAGATTTTCGGAAGCGGACGACTCAGAAACAGATAAATTCCTTCTGTTACAGAATATGCACCTACTCTTTCAAAAACCAGTATATCACAAATTTTCGGATTTCGCAGTGGAAATTGTTTTACGATCACATCACTGACTGTACAAAGTGCACCACATAAGTTCCAGTGTTGTTCTTCACCCACGGTCTTTTCATGGCCTTCAAAGTCCAGTTGGCTGCAGTACGGATGTTTCATCGCCATTGCCTGTCCATAATAATTTAAATGATTGATTCCTCCATCCAGTATTACATATGGCTGTTCTTTGTTTACTTTCATATCTACAATCGATGTGATGTAATATCCACAGGAGGCAGCCAGAAACCTGCCCATTTCAAGAACGATCCTGCCTTTAAACTGCAATCCATCAAGAATTTCTACAAATTCTCCCAGAAGTTCTTCTGTCCGCATACTTTTATCTTTCACAAAATATGGTACAAAGAATCCCGGACCGTATTCAAGTGTCCTGATCTCCATCCCACCGATTTCCTCTAACTCTCTGATAAAAGTATCCAGATGTTTCAGTTCTTCCTGCATCTGAGACAGATTTCTTTTCTGTGTTCCGGAATAAAACTGTATTCCCTCAATCTCTATACCTGTATATTTTTCTCTTTCTGAAATTATTTTACGTATTTCCGCTTCATCAATACCAAACTGATTTCCACTTGTAACACGTATCAGAACCGACAGGGTTATTCCGTGGCGGACTGCAGTATCATTCAGTACTTCCAGATGCTGAAGTGACTCCACTGTATAAGTTCCCCTGTTTCCGTAAGTATCCAGCATATAAGCTATATCATCCGGATTTTTGTATACGCCTGAAAGTACAATTTTTTCCATTGGAATCCCGGCTCTTTCACAAATTCGAAATTCTCCCGGTGAGCATACTTCCAGAGAAGAAACAATCTCCAGCATCGGTTTTATCAGAAATGGATTTGCTTTCATCGCATAGCAGATTTCTGCTTTCCCGGTCAGACATCTTTTGACTTTTTCAGCGAATTCTTTCATTTTATCCAGATCAAAGACATATGCCGGTGTCGGTATATGTTCTTTTTCTATCAGTTGGTTCATAAATCTGTATTCCGACATTACCTGTTGTCCTCCTGATATTCTGTCATAAGTGCTTTGCGGTCGATTTTTCCGTTTTTAGTAAGCGGCATCTGTTCCACCTGACGAAATGCATTTGGAACCATAAACGCTGGCAAATACTGCTTTAATGCTCTGACGATCTCTTTTCGCTCAACATTTCCTTCATAAAAAGCTACAATTTTACTTTTACCCTGATCGAACAGGCAGCAGCTTCTTATTATTTCAGGGATTTTATCCATTGATGCCTCTATTTCTCCCAATTCGATCCGATGTCCCATGTGTTTAATCTGAAAATCTTTTCTTGTTGCAAAGCATAGTTCACCCAGATTATTATAATACGCCAGATCGCCGGTACGATACATTGGTTCCAGATATCTGTCATTAAGCGGGTTCTGTACAAAAGCCTTTGCTGTCTGCTCCGGATTTCTGTAATATCCAAGTGCAAGTGCACTTCCGGTTACACATACTTCTCCATTCTGATTTCTTTCTTCCACAAGGTGATTCTCTTCATCCAGAAGGAATACTTTTTCATTCGGAAAAGCTTTTCCCATTGGAAGGACATCACCCGGCTGAAATTCTCTGTTCACAACGTAATATGTACAGTTACAGGTAATTTCTGTCGGACCGTAAATATTTACATACATCGTATTTGGAAGATATTTTCTCCAGATATTCAGATGCTTCACCGGCATGCTTTCACCTGAAAATAGAATTTTATTTATCTTTTCCGGTACCTTATATTCAAATCCATTCAGAGTTGAAATAATGCACAATGCAGAAACTGCCCATACTAATGTAGTAACTTCTCTCTCAATCAGAAAATCGATCAGTTTAGTCGGGAAAGAAAATAACTGTTTCGGTATAATCTGTACAGTTGCACCGGTCTTCAGCCCGGAATAAATATCCTTCACAGATACGTCAAAATCCCACGGCGCCTGATTTCCGATAACATCCTTTTCTGTAATATTAAACAGCTCCGTAAAACAGTCAATAAAGTCCAGAACTGAACGATGTCCCACAACAACACCTTTTGGAGTTCCGGTAGAACCCGAAGTAAAAATACCATACAGCGGATCTACATCTACTGCCTGATTTCTGATGGTCTCCAGTACTATCGGATCTTCCTGTACAGCATTAAGCTCCGAAAGCATAAGAACCTTCCCCTCAAAGCCCAGTTTTTCCAGATCCTTTAAATATTTTTCTGATGTGATGATGACTTCACTTTGCAGAATATCCAGAATCTGATTCAGACGGCTGGCTGGCTGTTTCGTATCAATCAAAACATAAAAACAGCCTGCATAGACAGCTCCCATAAACACACCTATTGTCTCAACGCTCTTTTCCATAAAAACCGGAATCGGATTTCTCGGAGCAATATATCTGCTCAACGCTGTTCCTATCTTTCTGCCTGTGCATTCCAGTTCCTTAAAAGTACAGGAGGTATTTTCATCTGCAAACGCAGTTTTATCCGGATATTTTTGTGCCGACTTCTCCAGATATTCCAGAATGTTTTTCTTCATTTTTCTCCCTTCTTTCTTTCAGTCAGTCTGCCGACTCTGTTTGGTTCAGTACCTGTGCAAGGACTTTTGAGTATGCTCTTGCAGCATCTCCGTTCATATGACCGTCATAATCGGTATATGCCTTTGCATTATGTGTGAATGCTTTAAAATATTGTGTATTAAAATTGATATAATCCACACCCTGTTCCTCAAAGAATTTACCGAAATATTTCCATGCGGCATTGTAATTGTCGCTGTGGTCTTTCAGTGTCGCAATTGGAACCGGTGTTGTTACTGCCACAAATTCAATATCATTCTCTTTACAGAAATCTATCAGCTTCTTCAGATATTTCATATTGGACGGAGTTACTTTGCCATCTTCATATAATTTGATATCTGTCTTTTTCAGTTTAGAAATGTCCACTGGATATCTCTCGATAAAACCGCTCTCATGATATTTCTGTGAATCGCTCTTAAGATCTGTAATGCTGTAATCCTTTTTTATTTTCTGAAGGAATGTTTCCTTCACTTTTGGCACTTCATAACTTAGAGAATATTCATACCAGGGAAACAGGATCGTACGGAAATTACATTTTGCGATTGAGTTCCAGAAATATTCCAATTTTGCCTTTGAAAAAGGAAATTCATGATAAAACAGCAGGTAATTGTTGCCTTCTTCTTTCTCAGAAACAAAATATCCCGGATCCACTTCATAAATAATTCTTTTCGGATTCTGTTTCTCAGCAATCAGTCGGGCAAGATAATACGCATCAATTCCGTATTCTCCGCCCACACATAAATTATGTCCTGTTCTTCCGGTGATTTCTTCCATCACTTCAGGATCAATATCCATTTTTCCATGAGAGGTGCCCAGAATAATATCATCAAACTGTTCGCTGACGACAGCATGAACATCATTTCTCATAAATGTACATGGATAAAGTGCAGTATCCAGCCCTTTTAGAAGGATACCACATATTACAAGTACAAGAACTGTTTTTAATATTTTTTTAGAACTGTGCATAAATAAAACCTCTCGCTACCGCTGTGGAACCAAAGAATCCGATGGAAACCAGCAGACAAAAATATACTGCAACTGTAACAGGAAGAGGAAGTTTTGCCAGAGATTCCCTGATCTTCATACCTCTCTCCTGAAGTACACTGACTACAAATAAGATCACACATCCTACCGCAAGGATAAGAAGCGCATATGGTGTGAATGCGGTTCCCTGCTTGCCTGCCGGAATCTGTAAGATCTGTGACGGGTTAAATCTGGTCACTGACAGTTTCATCATATGCAGTGCAGCTCCCATATCGTCCGGACGGTCAAAATACATACTGATCACAGTAAGGATAAATGTCCTGATCACCGTGAACACATAATACCATGTTTCCTTTCCGCTGATATGAAGTTTCTTTTTCCAGCTACGATAATTACCTGCCATAAGACCACTGAACGCTATAATCAGGCCGTTATACAGACCATAAATAATATATTTCCATGCTGCGCCATGCCATACACCAACTACAAAGAAAACAATAATATTTGCAAGACAGATTGGAAGTGTACGACCTGTCTTTCGGCCGAAGACTTTTTTAGCCCATTTGCTAAAGCTTCCCATCCAACGCGACAATGTAACCGGGTAAAAAACATAATCTTTCATCCATGTACCAAGCGTAATGTGCCAGCGATGCCAGAAATCTGTAACGGAAACTGCAAAAAACGGACGCTTGAAGTTTTCATCCAGTTCGATTCCAAACATAGACGCAATACCAATAACAACATCCATTCCTCCGGAAAAGTCTGCGTACAGCTGAAGCGTATACAAAAGAATTCCAATAAGTGCAAGTCCGCTGTACTGATCCGGATTTGCAAAAATCTCATCTACAAATACCGCCGCCCAGTCTGCAAGGATCATCTTTTTGAAAAAGCCCCATAAAATACGCTCAAACCCTCTGGCAATATTTTTACCCTCGAATTTATGTGGTGCATAAAACTGATTTGCAAGACGGCTGTATCTTCCGATCGGCCCCTGAAGGATCTGCGGGAAGAAAGATACAAACAATGCATATTTCAGAGGATGCTTCTCAGCCTCACATCGTTTCCAGTAGACATCCAGAAGATAGCCGGATGACTGAAAAGTATAGAATGATATTCCAAGCGGAAGCAGGATTGCCATACCCCTTAAATTCATATGAAACAGTGCATTCAGATTTTCGATTGCAAAATTAGTATACTTAACTGCCCCAAGCATACCAAAGTTTAAAATCAGGCCAAGAATCAATATATTCCGTGCTGCCTTATGATTTTCCTGCGCTTCCATTTTTTCGATCATAAGTGCAGCAAGCCATGTGACGATCGTAGAAAACAGGATAAACACAACAAATCTCGGACCACCCGCTACGTAATAAATGTAACTGAATACAAGAAGTACCAGCCACTGCCATTTATGAGGCACTATGTAATAAACCAGTACAGATGCAGCCACAAACAGCAAAAAAAGATTTGATACTAACGACATAATAATTCTCCTGAGCAAATCATAACAGGGCGCTGCACTAATTCCTTAATGCAGCGCCCTGCCCTTTTCTTTTCATTTAATTTAAAATTGCATTATCCAGACAGCCGTCAGCGGAACCACCCTCATCTGATCCACTGTCATCTGATCCTGCAGCATCATAGCTGTTGTCATCGTAATCATAACTGTTATCATAATCATAGCTTTCATCATAGCTATTGTCGTAGCTTTCCGTTGCCGGCTGCGCAACCGGAGCAGCAGTAGGTGTCGGTGCCAGAGCTTTTTCGTTTTCCAGAGTATTAATAGATTTCTTCTGGCTGGCGCTGTCAAATACAAGATATGCTACGCTTCCTTCCAGATGAAGTTCTGCTTCCTCTGTATCCCCAAACGGGAATGTATGGATTTCAGATGTTGTTCCATCTTCAAAAGTAAGCTGAATATTATATTTCGGAATTTCTTTTTCCTCTGTATTCTCAGCATTTTCTTCTGTCTTGGCATCCTCTGTCTTTTCTGCATCTGAAGTTTCATCTTTTTTATTCAGATCAAACCACAGTTCGCGTTCTTCGTCTGCTGCAAACTTGTCGTCTTCTTTCAGAAAGTTATCCGGATACTTTTCATCTTTTTCATTCTTAATGGTAAAACCGGTAATCACTTTGCCAGTCAGGTTTTTGAGTTTGACATCCAGAATGCCTTCTGTCTCTTTCTCCGGTTTTTCACCGATGGTCTTTAATTCTTCTGTTTTTTCTTCAGAAGTCTCATCTGCTTTTGCAGTGTCTTCTGTCTGTTCTGCGGTATCTGCTGCCATAGCTGTCTGTGCAAATAAAATGCTGCTTCCGAGCATTGCTGTCATTAAAACTGTTACGATTTTTTTCTTCATTATTTTAATTCTCCTGCTGTCTCTTATTTTGTTTTATAATATTTCAGAGTTCCCTTCTGTCCGTATCTGATCTGATATCCGGTGTAACCCTTTTTGCCATACTCACTCTGGAAGTTTGGATCATATACATAAGTTCTGTTTCTGATTTTGATTTCAACCCATGCATGTGGCGCTTTACCTTTACCTTTTGCCACATAACCGCTCACATATTTTGCATTATATCCTGCAACTTTTGCCATCTGATAGAATGTAGCAGCCTGTACATAACAGTCACCACATCCTCTCTGGAAACCATACTGAGCATAGTAGGTTGCATTTTTTCTTGCGACTCTGTAATTTGCTACATAACGCAGAGAAGAAGACCAGTTAAATGCCTTTTTCAGGTTGTTACCACATCTCTGATAACGAATTGCAGCCAGTGTCTCGACAGTTGACAGTCTGGTCGCACGGCCATTTCTCGCAATTTTATAATAAATTCTGGAATTGTATCTGTAATACGGTCTGTTTGTCACCAGTCTGCCGTTTTTTGCAAAAACATACGTATATCTGCCAATTTTCTTTACACCGGTAACTTTTCTGCCATTTTGGTCGTAATAATATCTGCCATCTTTACTCCACGTATTTTTTAAAGTTTTTGTGGTTGTAGTAGCTGCTGCAACTGTCTGTGCTTCCATAACCGGAGCTGCCACCGGAGCTGCTGCGATCACAGCACTGAGAATCATTGCGGTAATTTTTTTATTCATTTTCATTTATTTTTCTCCTCTTTCTTAATCTCTTTGCATAATACCTTCTACAACTTCAGCACTTGCTCCCTTTCCTGCCGGACGGAACACACTCAGTGCAAGGCTGCCATAAATATAAGTTACATCAGAGCCGTTTCCAAAACATGAATCTTTGCTGATATGCATTTTACTGTATTTGCCAAGTAATTTTTTAATCTGTCTTGCGTTCTTGTATGTTTTTGATGCATTTCTGTATACAGTTGTTTTTTGTCTGTTAAACACACCATTTGAATTGAAGTAATACAGTCCCGGCATTGCATCTTCAGAAGTAATTCCACAACGAATCCCCTTCATCATGTGTCCCTGATAGTCAAAGCCGTAATATCTGCCGTTAATTTTTTTTACGACAATTCCGGTAGTTCCTACATAGTTCCTGTCTGCATGATATGCTCTGCCATTTTTGTCAAAGTAAAATCTAAAACTTCTGTTGCCAACTTTAATTGTACGCCACTGATTGCGAACTCTTTTGCCGTTTTCGTAACCATAATATTTGTTTTTAAGTACCGTTTTAGCTGCTGCCTGCACCTCAACCGGCTGTGATGCTGCTAAAACAACCGGTGATGCTACAAGAAGCATGAGTAGCAGCATTGCCATGATTTTTTTTAATCGTTTCATGTCTCTTCTCCTTTTTCGATTCATATTCTGTGATTTTGAAATTATGTCCGTTACTCAACCTATCACATGTAACATTATAATATATCTTTTACATAATTTCAATGCATCAGGGCTAATTTAATATAGTAAAAAGCTCCGAAATACATAACTGTATCTCAAAGCTTTTCTCCATTCTGTCCTCAATCGGGGCAACAGGATTTGAACCTGCGACCTCACGGCCCCCAGCCGTGCGCGCTACCAAGCTACGCCATACCCCGGTGAGGATTATTATATCAAGCAGCCTGCGGTTTTGCAACCGTTTTCTCTATACTTTCTTCTATCCGTTTCAGTGCCGGATACTGATTTTATTGCGTATAACATCTGTATGACTATACCTGTCATATTTTGTCTTTTTATTTGTAAATGTAACTGCTGCTTTTTTATTATTTTTGTCAAGTGTTACTGTTCCTGTCCGGTCATTCAGACTCACATTTGCCGTCTGTGCTGTAATACTTTCAAATACATAACGTAAAGTTTTCTTCTCACTGACCGTGTACCTTCCCAGCGGAATAGTCGAAAACGTACAGCTCAACACCGCATATCCTCTATCTGTCGGATATTCACCCTTACGAAACTCCACAAAATCCTCATATACATGCGAAATACCTTTTCCATCTGTTCCGGTCACACAGAATCGAAAAACAGGATTTCCATGCGCCCATATAATGTCCTGCTCTCTGATTCTTTTTGTGATCACAATCTGCCCGTCCGGAATTTCTCTCGGAATTTCTCCTTTTACCCACGAAGAATTTGTCTGCTGCGTATCCTTTATTTTATCTGATACAATTGTTCTGGACGCCTTGTTTTCAATCGAATAAGCACTTCCATTCTGACTTATATGATTATGCGAACTTATTACTGTATTACTTCCGGCTGTAACTTTTATCCGAAAATAGTATGTCACATCATTAAATGCCTCTTCACTTTTCAGATAAGATGTGTTTGCAGTAAATGTAATCGTATTTTTCGTATTCTCAATTCTGAATCTGGATGTCACATCTTTTCCTGCTGAAGTTGTAACGCTTCCACTTCTGAATTTCAGACAGGAATCCAGTGTATCTTTCAGAACAAAAGAGCTGTAGGAGCCAGGCATCAGCCTCTGCGCAATCACATAATCATAATTTTTTCCTTCCTTTATGCCATATGGAGGATCTGTCCGCGTAGATTCATGTTTTGTCATACTGTTATAAGCAGCACCGTCATTTCCCACTCTTTTTTCCGGTTTGGGGTTCGGTTCATATGTACCTACTGTTTTTCCTGTTGTCAGAAAAAACGCATTCTGTGGATACGTCTCATTGTTCCAGCTTTCCTGAGAATTCCAGTTCAGCATAAAGTATCCGTCAAAGTCAAGCTGGCACCATGCTTTCACATCATCAGTATCAATATCTTCTCCTTCCGGACTTGACAGTTCATTGTAAACGGCGCCATTTGCAATCATAGCCGTTGTTTTTTTCAGATAATCATAGCCCTTGCGCAGATAAATCCGATTCACGCCCCAACCATCATAAACACGAATTCCCTGGCCTGCATCCAGATCCTTCAATGTCACATGTCCTTTTGGAGAAATTTTATTCTGTGTTGCATGATCCAGAAATTCAAAACGAAATCTTACAGTTCCCACTCCAATTGTATTAAATGCAATTCTGTTTTTGTAAAACAATATACATGGAATAATATTTCTTCCATCATTTCCTATATGATTTTTATTTACAGGTCCCCATTTCACTGCTGTCACTTTCAAATCTACAATTTTCCCATTATACTCCCCTACATTACTATATATGGCAGTAATAGGATCTGCATAATCCTGATCATCAATTACGCATCCCAAAAATGTTTTACAGTATTCTTCCGTAAATCCACGTTCATCGCCATACCAGTTATGCATTTTAGTATTCAAAGTTCCATTATACCTGCTGATAGAAACAAGACTGCTGGTATTTGCCCGAAAGGCATAAGTAAATGCATATTCGCTTCTCATCTGATAATCAGCAGCTACCCATTTCACCGGAACGCTGCTCGTTGCTCTTGCAACCATTGCTTCAGGATCTGCTGTGTCAAATTCATCGACTTCATCTCCTTCTGCCGAAAACACTTCCTCTGCTCCATTGTCATTATCCGCTGTCTCAATCGATATATCCGGGAATTCCGCCGCTGCATCTTCGTCCGGTATATCTTCTGTCAGATTCTCTTCACATTCCTCAGCATCAATAATAATTTCATCTGTGTCATTCTCTCCATCTGCTTCGTCTTCTGCTGTGTCCTCTGTGTCCCCTGTCTCATCTTCCTCACTGTCCGCTCCATTTTCCAAACCTTCCATACTTTGATTCAGATCCACAGCCTGTTCTGTTTCCGAAAAAGCTGCTGCTGATTCTACAGGCAGCGACATTCCATACCACAAACTTAAAATCATCACAACCATAAGACAGATACCCGTGATTTTTCTTTTCATGATTTTTTCGCCCCTTTCCATTTTTTTATGACTGGTATACTGATGCCAGCTGCAAGAAACAGTAAGAGCATAAGTTCTACCGGCATGGGATCACCTGTTTTTACGGACGATTTCTGTTTGCTGCCAGTATCCTTAACAGATTCCTGAAAAGAATCCCCGGAAAAGCTTTGATCTTCATTTTCGTTTTGTTCTTCTGTCGTATCCATCTCAGAAGTTTCATCTTGAACAGAGAATATCCACGAAACATCTGTTTTCTTTAAAGCCCATGCATTATCCCATTCTTTCGGAATTTCCAGTGAGAATTTAAGTTCACCTGACGCTTTGCTTTTAAAAACTCCAAGCGAATGATTCTTTTGAAGTTTTGCAGCATCCAGTGTTCCACTGTAAAGTACATTTTTTTCCATGGAAATCTGAAAGCAGATATTTTTCAGCATATCCATTTTTTCTTTTGATCTTCCCTCTGTACTGATTCTGAAAAAAATCTCCGCATCCTTCTTTGTCGTATTTGACACCTTTACTGTATCTGCCAGAACATCTCCAGGCATTGCCGTTTCCAAATTTGCAAAGAAATCATCCGGGACTGCAATCAGTTTGTGTGCTTTTCCCTGAAATTCCACAGACAGTTTTCGTTCACCCTTTTTACAGGTCATTGTTCCATTTGTTTCATGGACACAATCCTGAATTTCCTGATTTCCCCACGGTGACATGGCGTTAAAATCCGGTTTGAAATTAGCAGCCTGTATCGCATCCGCCTGCACGGTAATATTCAGTTTCTGCCCACTATGCTCTTCTGTCCATCCTGCTGGAACAGATACACTCTGAAAAAGATCCACAGATTCCTGTTTTTTCAAAACCTTCGTATAATAATAGTAATCCCCTCGCTTTATCCACCCTGCTGAAATTCCTTCTATATTACGGTCACTCAACATTCCCATATCGTCTTTATCGCTTCCGTAACTGATATGCGCCCGTATCCAACATGGAAGAGCCCTGTTCTTAATACGCGGAATCTTTGAAATCCGTTCGCCAGGAAATATATATGCCGGATCACGATATTTCACTTCTCCGTTTCCTTTTCGCGCAAACTCTGTCATATTTATCCGAATATCTCCCATGGTGATATGATTTTTGATTTCCAGACTGTCCGAAAAATAGCCATAAACACCTGTTGCCATGCAAAGCAGCGCAGCAAGAATTCCAACCAGCATTTTTCTTTTTTTCTTCACATGTCCACCTGCCTTCTCAACCCTGTTTTTCATAAGCTGCCCATGCTGCCTGATAGGATTCATATGGTTTTGCCTCTACCGACTCCTCATAGACCTGAATTTGGAAATCCTTCAATTCCTCCCAGTATGTTTTTTCAATTTTTCCTGCTTCTACCATGAACCCTGTACACAATGGTCTGGTCGATTCTCCTTCTTTTAATACATTTTTGTAATAAAAAAATCCATCATCGCTGTATACCCAATCGGTCGTATTCAGTCCTTTCATTGTGACAGCCCTGCCGATATCGCTGTTTGAATATTCCAGAGAAACGCGCACAAAACAGTCTACGCTCATTCCCTCCGCACCCTGTTCACGATTTGTTACCCATATTTTTTTCGTGATATCCGTATTCTTATCCGGTACAACCGGCGTCGGAGAAGGAAATTCTTCTCCGATTCCAGTTGTATTATTTCCCACACATATGATATTTTCTGCTGTATCAAAAGCACTTTGATATGCTGCAATTCCCTGCACAGTTACCAGAATCCCCATTGCGGCTGCCAGAGCTGTGATTCTCTTCTTCCTTCCTGTCATACTGTTTCCTGCTTTCTGCTATTCCGTTACTTTTCCATCCTGCTCCCTGTTCTGATTTACATATTTTTCATAGGCTGCTTTAATCTGTTCCGGAAGATTATCGGAACTGCCACCTGTATAAGATGTCTGTATCGCATAGGCTCTGACCGGAATTTCAAGTGTCTGTCCGTCCAGCTGCCCCTCAATCAGATTCAGGAACTTTACAGTATCAAATAAAGCTTCCGAAGTTTCCTGCGGTTTCAGTATTTTTTTGTACGCATATGTATATACCCTCCGGTTTTCTATATTCTGCGCATTGAGCTGCATCCAGCTTGCTTTCGCTTCAAAAGAAAATAATTCCTGTACCTTTTTCCCCAGGCGGTCACCACTTTCCGCTGCCGCCTCCACATTCGCCATCGGAATTGAAACTTCCATATATACAAATGCATCATTTGTTCCTGTGTTCGTAATCTGCGGATCTTTATGAATTACTTTTGACGGTTCAATTATCCTATTTTCTTCAGGTTTCCATTCCGGCTCTTTCAATTCGATATCAACCTTTCCGACTGTAAACTCATTGGATACTTTCTCATAATCCGTCAGATACGCAGACACGCCTCCAACTGATGCCAGACATAAAATTCCTGCCAGTGCCATAATTTTCACTGTATTTTTTTTCATATTTGTTTTCTGCACCTTTTTTCGATGCGCTCTCCTTTCCATTCAATTACCAGAAAGACCAGTTCCTGAAAGATCATGAGCAGCAACAGCATTCCCACTGTTTTTTCCTTTAAAAGCTCTGCTGCATAACCTACAAGTGGAACTGTCAGAATCACCGTTCCTATGATCTGTTCCGGTTCCAGCAGTGATACATCCTCCATATTATTTGCATCACCTTTTGTTATGTAACTCTGTTTCTGTTTTGCAACTACTCTGTGACTGACTTTTCCCTGCGCATTTCGAAACGTTACAATATCTCCGACAGATGGCTCTGTTCTTTTTGTATCTGTAAAAACAATTCCTCCTGTTTTTAGCGTCGGTTCCATAGAACCAGACATAACAATATCCACAGAAATACCAATCTTCGGTAGAAAAAAAACAGCAAGACCGAAAAAGCCGATCACAGTCAGTAAAATTCTTGCGGCTTTTTCCGCAATTCGCATAAATCACCTGCTTTCTTATCGTGGAATAAAATACAAAAATAAATGGATTTTTTGCAGATCTGCATTGATTGATAAAATCAAGATTGTCTTAAGATGGTTTAATCTTATGCTCTGAGCGCATAAAAGTCAATAAAATTCGTTCGTCATGTTTTGACAGGATGATACGTCAAAAAACGACACATCCAAAAGGATGTGCCGTTATAATCAAAAAAATCGAACCTCAAACTCCACTTTGTTACGTTTGAGTAGCGTAAATTTTCTTGCTAAAATTTACTTAGTTGTTAATGAGCTTGTCTTCGCCGTTCCAACTGTACAGTTTACGGATTTCTTCACCAACTTTTTCTGACGGATGTTCGGAAGCAAGTTTTCTCATTGCTTTGAAATGAACCTGTTTTCCTGCATCAGACATATCAAGCAGGAAATCTTTTGCAAATGTACCATCCTGGATATCTGTAAGGATCTGTTTCATAGCTTTCTTTGTTTCTGCTGTAACAATCTTCGGTCCTGTGATATAATCGCCGTACTCAGCAGTATTGGAGATGGAATATCTCATTCCTGCGAATCCTGACTGATAGATCAGGTCAACGATCAATTTCATCTCATGGATACATTCGAAATATGCATTTCTCGGGTCATATCCAGCTTCGCAAAGTGTTTCGAAACCAGCCTGCA
>ERZ1034952.729-NODE-729-length-29328-cov-41.051857_pt1 | contig 29328 bp, 22 predicted proteins | sample MGYA00520625_ERZ1034952 | MGnify/ENA primary metagenome ERZ1034952 (study PRJEB33766, sample SAMN09781773) | gut metagenome | biome: gut microbiome | host: Homo sapiens | place: Madagascar | study: EMG produced TPA metagenomics assembly of the PRJNA485056 data... | reverse complement strand
ATCTCCCGTTTTATTGTTACTTTTGCATACGAAGAGTTCTTTGAAGGTTACGCAATGCGCAGAAGGATGATGCAGTAGATAACTAACTAAATCGTAACCTATTACTATCATGAGCAATTAACCTACGCTCATTTCCAATAAATTACACTCTTTTCGTAACTTAGAAGTACAAAGATACAGAAAGTTATTGAAATATCTAACAATTTATAAGTTACAAGATATGAATATTGTACGTAGCAGTGAAGAAACATTAAAAAATTTGTCTTTTCCATAAAAAACAGCTACCTTTGCACAGATATCTCGTGTCCATGCAACATAAGTAAAAAATAAACTTGTTACCACGACACATAATTAAAGAATTAATACGAAAATCAAAACAAGCCTAACCCCACTAAATCAACAAATGATCAAAAGAATTAAGAAACTAAAGAAAATACGTCTTCACCGTGAAGGCACAGACACTCTCGTATATGGCTTCATCGCAATTGCTGCCATAGCCTTACTGCTTTGGCGCTTTTTGGACAACAAGGCTCCTTTCTGGTGCTTTACTGCCGTTATGGGTACTGTCTACTGCATTGTTATCAACTTCTTCCGCTGCCCTATCCGCTACTTTCCGCAAGAAGACACCGACAAGATTGTTGTTGCACCTGCCGATGGACGAGTTGTAGTAATTGAGGAAGTGGACGAGGATACTTACTTCCACGAGCGCCGTATTATGGTGAGCATCTTCATGAGCCTATTCAACGTACACGCCAATTGGTTCCCAGTTGACGGAAAGGTTAAGTTGGTGGCACACCACAACGGAAACTTCCACAAGGCTTGGTTGCCAAAGGCAAGCGAGGAGAACGAACATGCCGACGTAATAATAACAACACCCGAAGGCACAGACATTCTATGCAGACAGATAGCAGGTGCTGTGGCACGACGCATTGTTACATATGCCAAGGAAGGTGAAGAATGTTATATCGACGAGCATCTCGGATTTATCAAGTTCGGCTCACGTGTAGACGTGTACCTGCCATTAGGCACTGAGATATGCGTAAAAATGGGTCAAGCCACCACTGGCGACCAGACTGTTATAGCAAAGCTTAAGTAAAAGACACAGCCGAAACAGTAATAATATATCGTAACAAATAACACGAAATTCGAATTATGGCAAACTTAATAACTCGCAACATCCCAAACACCCTCACCTGTTGCAATCTCATATCAGGATGCACAGCAACAGTCTTTGCACTTTGCGGAGACACAAAGCTTGCACTATTATGGATTGTTATGGGCGCCGTATTCGACTTCTTCGACGGCATGAGCGCACGTCTCTTTAGTGTTAGCTCGCCTATCGGTAAGGAGCTTGACTCTCTTGCCGACGACGTAACCTTTGGTGTTGCGCCGGCAGCAATTGTTTTCAACCAATTATCCATATTAGAGTATCCATCGGTACTTGCACCCGTAAGCGCATATGTGCCCTACTTTGCCTTCGTAATGGCGGCATTCTCGGCAATACGCCTTGCCAAGTTTAACCTTGACACCAGACAGACTACCTCGTTCATTGGACTGCCTACTCCAGCCAACGCACTCTTTTGGGGTTCGCTGCTTGTATCGCAGAGCGATTTTATTGAATCGTCTCCGCTAATGATCCCAGTCTTATTGGTTATGGTTTGCATCAGCAGTTGGCTTATGGTATCAGAGATTCCGATGTTCGCCCTAAAGTTTAAGCAATGGGGATGGAAGGGCAACGAGCTACGCTACTCGTTCATCATCTTCTCTGTACTAATGATAGTATGGCTGGGGTTACTTGAGAGTTTTTGGGTAATCATAGCTTGGTATTTCATCATCTCTTGCATTGACGACTTGATTGTCGCAAGCAAGAAAAAATAAAAAATGGCATAGTGTTTGTCCATATAAACATAGCAAGCAATTATCAACCATTTAAAGAAACAACTAAGGCAAAATATGTTATGGCTATATTCGGACTACTCTTAAAATCAATATTCCTCGTAGCTCTGCTCGTGGCAGTATTCATCATTGGCGTAATGGTATATATGTATATGCGCGTCAAGCAAATGGCTCGCCACTTTACGGCACAAGGCAAAGCTACCAACGGGGCTTCGGCTGGCAGACGTACGACATCTGCTGGCAATGGTTCGGCATGGAGCAATTCATCATCAACCAATAACAGCCGTACAAACAGCAGTTCAAGAACTACAACTGACAGTTCGCAAACATCTGACGTCTATGAAGAACTATACGACGAGCGCCCCGCACAACAGGCAAACCGCAAGATATTCGGCAAGGACGAGGGCGACTATGTAGACTTTGAGGAGGTTTAATTGTTTATTTTTATCTGCCATCTGCAACCTTTATCAAGAAAGCGTTGTAATGTGTGCTGATATATATATATAAATGATTGCAGGGTTGCAAATGAGGCTGTATATAGCGCTTCATTTGCAACCTTTTTTTTATTCCTTGGGGTCGTACAATTTATGGTTTTACGGATATGTATCTACAACAAAATACCTACATTTCGGTATTGCGAAAAACACAAAACTATGATACCTTTGTTCATTGAAATACAACGAGTTATATTGTTAAACCGACAAGTTGTCAAGCAATGAGGAATGCAATAACATTATTACTTTTTTTGATAATATCGGCAGCAGCAACGGCCAACGACGGACGATTCAGAGTGTCAGGACGTGTACTCGACGACCACACTACGCAACCACTTTCGTACGCCATTGTTAAGGTATTAAATCTTGAGCTGTGGGCAACAACCGATGCCAACGGCATATTCTGCATTGAGAATGTACCCCAAGGACCAACCGCTATTGAGGTAAGGACTTTGGGATATATCACCAGAACCTTACAATTCAACCTTAACCACAACACCGACCTTAAGAATATCCGACTTAAAGAAGAGAATCTTAGTATTCCAGGCGTAGAGGTTACAGCACGCAAGAGATCGACAATAGGAACCACAACCTATTCTATCGACCGTACAACACTCGACCACTCGCAGGCCCTATCGCTTAACGACATTATGTCGCTGTTGCCTGGCGGACAGACCGTAAATTCAACACTTATGGACGACTCGCGTATGGCACTGCGCTCAAATTCGGGCGAAAGAGGCAACGCTGCATTCGGCACAGCTATCGAGATAGACGGGGTGCGCCTTAACAACAACGCAAGCATGAGCGAGACACAGTCGGCATCAACCCGTAACATATCCACATCCAACATCGAAAGCATTGAGGTGATAGCCGGAATACCCGGTGTTGAGTATGGCGACATTAGCAACGGCGTGGTTAAGGTCAATACCCGCCGCGGACATACACCATGGATTGTGGAGGCAGTCACTAATCCGTACACACGTCAGGTGGCGCTTAGCAAGGGCTTGGCATTGGGACACAACGCCGGTACACTGAACTTCTCGGTTGAGCACGCACGCTCCTTCACCGATATTACATCGCCACATACCGCTTATAGCCGCAACATCATGTCGGCTACATACAATAAGGTATTTAGGCTAAAAGGCTCGAGCCTTAACCTTACCGCAGGGATTACTGGCAACATCGGTGGCTACAACTCAAAGGCAGACCCCGATGCTTTCCGCGACACCTACCAGCGCCAACGTGACAATCAACTACGTGCCAATATGCAAATAGACTGGCAGTGCAACACCCTACGCTCAGGAATATTCAATGTGGCTCTACAGACTGCCTTATCAACTGCAGACAGACGCTCAGAAAACTATACCAACACATCATCCTCTTCTACCCAAGCCTACCTGCATACCCTTACCGACGGCTATGCCATAGCCAAGGACTATGCCGACGGCATGGGCACGGGCAGCATAATACTTGGTCCGACTGGCTATTGGTATGTGCGCTCCTTCAACGACCAAAAGCCGCAGACCCTGCAACTTAAGCTTAAGGGCGAGTGGACACGACGCATATTTGGAGCGGCAAACAAGCTTACATTGGGAGCCGAGTTCAACTCAACCCGCAATAACGGACAAGGCACATATTACGACGATATGCGCCTGGCTCCCACATGGCGACCTTACGACTACAGCTCCCTTCCCACAATGCACAACCTTGCTGTATTTCTTGAGGAACGGCTTACGGTTGGCAGGCTGATGATTGTAGGTGGACTGCGCGACGACATCACAATGATAAGCGGCTCCTCATACGGCACCGCAGCGAGCCTGTCGCCACGGTTCAACATACGCTATAATATAATAAAAGGTAGAAAGGCGTCGCTCACGGCACATGCCGGATATGGCAAAAGCGTCAAGCTGCCTTCGTTCCAGGTGCTTTATCCAGCCGACACATATACCGACCGACTTGTGTTTACCCCTGGCTCCACTGCCGACGGCAAGGCATACTACGCCTACTACACCAATGTGCAACGTGCCATATACAACGACCGCCTTAAGTGGCAACACTCCAATCAGGTTGAGGCAGGCTTGGATGCAAGCATCGGCAAGACACGATTAAGCGTTTCGGCATTCTGGAGCCGCACGTACAATCCATACCAAACTTTGAACGTGTATACTCCTTTTGCCTACAACCAAACGTCACAATCGGCTCTTGAGGGATGTGGTATTGCCGTCGCCGACCGCATATATAACGTCAACCCTATAACTGGTGTGGTAAGCGTAACGTCAGCCACCAACGGCAATACCGTTACTCTGCCCTATTCCACCCGTCATACGTACACCGCAAACCGACAGTATGTAAACGGATCGCCTGTGACACGATACGGATTGGAATGGGTAGCAGAGATGCCAATCATAAGCAACAGACACACTTTTGGACTGTCGCTGCGCCTTGACGGCAAATACTACCACTACCGCGGCATAGACAACACGCTTATAGCAGGCAGTCCCAACGGCATCGGCGACCAAGCCGAAGGCTCGAATGTACAACCACTGATAGGCTATTACGTTGGCAGCAACGTTACATCAGCATCCACAGCAAGCACACCTTCAGTAAGCAATGGCATACTGGACAAGGGATGCAGCCTCAACACCACCCTTACTGCTCGCATACCACGACTGCGACTAATAATGACCATGAGGCTTGAGGCTACATTGCTAAACTACCGACGCAACCTGTCGAGCAACCGCACAACCATTGCCCTTAATGAGGCTGGCGACATTACCGGTACAAAATACACGGGGCAGACCGACCATTATGTGGCTGTGTATCCCGAGTACTACTCTACATGGGACAATCCGTCGGAACGTATACCGTTTGCCGAGGCTCTGATGGCAGCCAAAGACAGCGACCCAAACCTGTACCGCCAACTGAGCAACTTGATAGTAAGAAGCAATACAGCCTACTACTTCAACCCGCAGGACGTGTCGGCATACTACTCTGCCAACTTCTCTGTAACCAAGGAGATTGGACGCTGGGTTAGCCTGTCGTTCTATGCCAACAACTTTCTCAACAATATGGCATCCGTACGCAATGCGCAAACCGGACTAAAGACGTCGCTCTTCGACAGCGGATACATTCCAAGGTTCTACTATGGAGCGTCGGTAAGGGTTAAGCTGTAGGCTGCCGCAGATTAAGATTCAGGATTAATCATTTTTATATAAGATAATATGAGCAATACGATAAAATATCCATTCGTCCTTCTGCTTATGGTGCTAACCCTCTTGGCATCTTGCAGCTACGACGAGCATATAGACACCTACAACGTAGAGGTGCGGCTTAGCCAAAGCGTTGCCGATGTTGCGGTGAAGATTACCAATGGCATTGGCAGTACCTTCGAGGCATCGACCGATGCCGATGGCATAGCACGCTTCACGTTGCCTGCGGGCATATACAGCATAAGCGCGTCAAAGGTGAGCGACGACGAATACTTCCGCCATGTGTGCAACGGTGCGGTGTCCGATGTAACCATAGGCAGCACCAACACCTCTATTGAGCTACTTGTAAGCATCACCACTTTGCAGAAGGCCAACCCTATCATTATAAAAGAACTGTATAACGGAGGTTGTCAGAAGGACGACGGCTCCGGCAAGTTTGCCATAGACAAGTGCATCATATTGTACAACAACTCGTCCGAGACTGTATCGCTCGACAACGTTGGCTTCGGTATAGTCGAGCCATACAATGCCGAGGCCAACACCCACTCATTCCTCAATGGAGGCAAGCTCGACTATGCCGACAGCAACTGGATTCCAGCACTCAACGGCATCTGGTATTTCCAGCAAGGAAGCGCCATCGCCCCCTACACCGAGCTTGTGGTAAACGTGCATGGAGCCATTGACAACACCCAGACCTACAGCAACTCCATCAACTATGCCAACGCAGCCTACTACTGTATGTACGACGTGGAGGCTACAAGCAGCGACGGTGGCAAGTACAACAACACCCTGTATTATCCTTCGCCAGCCGACGTCATCTCCACAAGCCACTATCTCAAGGCGGTGAAGTATGGCAAGGGCAATGCTTGGGCTATGAGCCAGACTTCTCCGGCAGTGATAATGTTCCGCACCGAAGGCGTCACTCCAAAGCAATTCGGCGAGAACCCAGACAACATTATATACCCAACGGGCAAGGAGGGCAACATCGTGTATGCCTGTCTTAAGATGCCGCGCAGCTGGGTTATAGATGCGGTGGAGGTGTACAACGCCACAGCTCTTGCCAACTGCAAGAAACGCATAACGCCCGATCTCGACACAGGCTATGCCACCCTAACCGGAGGCTACAGCCACTCTCTAATAAGAAAGGTGGAAAAGACCGTCGACGGGCATGCCATATATCAGGACACCAACAACTCAACAAACGATTTTTATGAGGCCGATTATTGTTCTCTTCGTTAGTATGCTGTGCCTGCCGGCAATGGCACAACGCGACTTCAAGCTTACCGAGCAGCGCAACGTATGGCTTGCATCCGGCAATGCCGCTGCCCTTACCACCTTCGGCGACAGCACCATATCGCAAGCCACCCTTGCCTATCGGCACGACGGAGGCAAGCTGCACACCATGTCGGAGGGCAAGAGAGAGGATGCCTACAGTGCCGATGTGCGCTCGTACTATAGACTGTCTGCCAAGGTCGTGGCTTATGGCAGCGCCACATACAACAGGCGTTATATGTCGGGCGCAGCCGGCAGCATGCTTATGCCAACACTTAAGCTTATGCCGTTCGACCTCGTAGAAGACACATACAGCAATGCCGGTGACAAGAGTATGGAGACATTCGGCATTGATGGAGCTGTAGGTTGGAATGTATGGCGCAACCTGGCGATTGGTGCACATATCGACTACACAGCCGGAACATACGCCAAGCAACGCGACCTACGCCACAGCAACACGCTTATGGATATGCACACCAGTCTGAATGCCTTCATGTCGCTGCCCCACAACAGCGGCATTGGCATAGGGATGGTGTACAGCCGCCGCACAGAGTCTATGATGTTTAAGACCTACGGCACCACCGACCAGATATACTACACGCTTATTGACTATGCCAACAATCATGGCGAGCGCGAGACCTTCGGCACAGAGGGATTCACAGACAGCAAGAACAAGCTGCCGCTGCTGTCCGAACACATTGGCGTTAGCGCCCAAGCAAAATGCAACCGTCTCTTTGCCGACATAGCATATTCCCACCTCAACGGCTACTATGGACGTAAGTCGCAATACAGCGCATCGCACGAGCAGCACCATGGCGACAACCTCGCATTGCATCTGCGCTACGACATTATACAAAGGGCTGAGCGTCTGGTATGGATTAACCTAAGCATGACCACAGAGCGTCTTACATCCGAACGCGAGAACTATCGCCGCACCACAGCCGCCAACGGCACATCTGCCATATACTACGAATACTTCGAGCCTACAAAGATGGCAGATAAGGCTCAGACATACGGCTCGGTGGCGCTCAACGCCTACTGGAAGCCATCGGGCAATATATACCTGTGGCACATCACGGGAGGCACCTACTACTGGACACGCCGCCAAACTGCCTACGTATACCCGGATATATACACCACCTCGCGCCACATAATAGCCCCGTTTGTCAGCGCCAGGCGCAGCCTTACCACACGAGGCGGGTCTTTATGGTCGGCAGAGGCAGGAGGCACAGCCACAATGGGCAGCTACAGACAAGCGGCAGCCCACGCTGCCATTACCTACGAGATGCCCGTAAGAGGCACGTCCATACGTCCGTCCATATCTCTGAGGTACAACTTCCGGCAAGCCACCAACGGCGACACAAAAGGACAGACACGCAACACGCTATCCATCACGGCAGCGGCAACATTCTAAAAACAACTTTAAAAATAAGAATATGAAGAAAATCTTTACACTCATCTTCGCTTGCGTAGCAACGATGACAGTTATGGCACAGAGCGATGGCTCTACAGTATCTAACAGCTGGGGACTTAAAGGTTCGGGTACACAAGGCGACCCTTACATCATCAGCACAGCAGCCGATTTCGAAGCAATGGCTAAGAATTGCAACGCCGACCACAAAGGAACTGGCGAGTACTTCAAGATGACTAACGACATCGACTTCGGCGGTTCGGCAGACAAACCCGTTCAGCTGCCTGCCATTGGCAAGGACGGCAACGCCAAAATTACCGAGATAGCTTATGGCTTCGACGGCACATTTGACGGCGACGGCCATATCATCAGCGGCATCTACCACACCGAGAGCAGCAACAATGCAGCCGGCAAGTACAACGCCCTGTTTGGATGTATCGACAAGAACGGTGTCGTTAGAAACATCATCTTCGACGAGACCAACCACATCACTGGCTACAACTACGTTGGCTCTATAGCCTCGCTCAACATGGGCACTATACAGGGCTGCACCAACAATGCCGACATCACAGCCATCAACTTTGCCGCCGGCGGTATATGCGGATTTATGGTCAACGGTTGTGGCACAATAAAAGACTGTCATAACTACGGCAACGTCAAGGCTATGACCTATGCGTCGGGCATCTGCGGTGGCTCGCACTCGGGCAAGAGCGTCACCACCTACAACTATATTATAGAGAGTTGCAGCAACAGCGGCTTTATATCTACAACCAACGGCGTAGGCTCGGCAGGCATTGCAGGCTCTTACTCGGGTGCCGTAAAGTATTGCAACAACAACGGCAATGTAGACGACACCCAGGGTACAGCCAAGTCGAAGCAGTACACAGCAGGCATCGTAAGCTGCGCCACCAATGCCGTAGACATCGAAAGCTGTGGCAACAGAGGCTCGATAAGCGGTATCAAGAACGTTGGCGGCATCGTTGGCAACGTGATGAAGGGCGACGAGGCAGCCACTGCCATAAAGAGCTGTGTCAACGGAGGCTCGGTTAGCGGACAAGACTTGTACGTTGCTGGCATAGCAGCCAACTCGGCACGTGCCGAGGGTCTGGTCTCTGTAGAATCGTGCACCAACGCTGGCGAGGTTACATCTACTGGCACCACCGAGTTTATTGGCAACCTTCGCGGCAACACCACCATCGCTCTTGGCGAGGGCAACGTTATTGGCAAAGGCCTTAAGGCTCTGCCTCTCGACCCTGATACTACAACCGGCATCAGCAATACAAGTGTCAACAGCGGCAATACAGCCAACGGCGTATTCTTGAGAAACGGACAGATTGTTATTGTAAAGAACAACAAGAAGTACACTGTCAGCGGCATTGAGATAGCCGAGTAATAAAATACTGTTGAGAAATAAATATCAATTTCCAACTCTAACACTTAATCTCTTTATATGAAACAAAGACGAATCTTCTCTCTTCTGATGTGCCTTGGCAGCTGCATGGCAGTGTCGGCACAGACGTTGCCTCTCGACAGTTGCATACGCAAAGGTAAGCTCGCCAACGGGCTTACCTACTACATACGCCACAACAACCAAACTCCGGGTCAAGCCGACTTCTACATTGCACAGCGTGTAGGCTCCATACTCGAGCAACCCGAGCAGCGCGGACTGGCTCACTTCCTTGAGCACATGGCATTCAACGGTACACGCAACTTTCCTGACGGCAATGGCGGCGAGCGCTCTGTACGCAACTGGTGCGAGCGCAACGGCATCAAGTTTGGAGCCGACCTCAATGCCTACACATCCATCGACCAAACGGTGTATAATATATCCAACGCTCCTGTTGACAAGGCTGGCGTAACCGACACCTGCCTCATCATACTGCACGACTGGGCAGGCTCGCTATTGCTTAAAGACAACGAGATAGACCAAGAGCGTGGCGTGATACGCGAGGAGTGGCGCACACGACGCTCGCGTATGGCGGCGCAGCGCATGATGGAGAATGCAATGCCCGTGATATACGCTGGTTCAAAGTATGCCGACTGTCTGCCTATGGGAAATATTCAAGTGGTAGATACATTCCATTACGACACTCTACGCGACTATTACCACAAGTGGTATCGTCCCGACCTACAGGGCATCATAGTTGTGGGCGACATCAATGTCGACGACATTGAAGCTAAAATCAAGAATCTCTTCGGTGCCGACACAGTACCAGCCAATGCGCCACAGCGCACCTACTACAGCGTGCCCGACAACAAGGAGATGATAGTATACACCCAAGCCGATAAGGAGCAGCCCACCCTAAACCTCTCGCTCTATATGAAGCACGACGCCGAACCAAGAGAAACGAGAGCAACACGAGAGGCTTTTCTTGGTAGCTACAAGTCGAAGCTTGCCATGTTCATACTGCGCCAGCGCTTGGCACAGCTATCGCACGAGGCACAGCCAAGGGTTATGTCGGCAAGTTGTCGAGCCGGAAGCTACTACGTAACAACCGAGAAGGATGCTTTTGCCCTTAACATAGGACTGATGCCCAACAATCCGCAGGCTGGCATCGACGCTGCCATAGAGATAGTGGAGAAGGCAAGACGCTACGGATTTACCGAGGCTGAGCTGGAACATGCCAAGGTTCAGCACACCGTAAGCATAGAGCACCGCTTGGACAACAAGAACAAGACACGCAACGCTGAATATGCCAAGAATATGGTGTCCAACTTCTGCAGTGACGAGCCTTGCATGAACATAGAATACGAGGCGGCACTTGAGGCTGAATTCTCCGCTACCGTTACACTCGACGACATCAACCAAACGATGAGAGAGATGGTGGACAACCAGAATCAGGTGTGCATCGTCTTCGGTCCTACACAGTACGACGACAAGCCATACACCATGCCATCTGCCAACGAGTTTAAGGCATGGATAGAGCACGCTCAGCAGCAGCAATACACCAACGACAACTCTGCAAAGCAGGTTGACCCTACATTCATGAAGAAGCTGCCAAAGAAGGGTAAGATTCTGTCGAAGCATGTTGCTGCCAATGGTTACACCGAATATGTACTGTCAAACGGCATCAAGGTGAGCGCACGACAGTCGGACATCGAGCCTAACCGCCTTACCATAAACATGTTCCGTTTGGGCGGACGCTCGCTCTATCCCGATTCTGACGCTCCTACCCTGCAATTTCTTGGCAGTGTGGTCAAGGAGAGCGGTGCTGCCGACTTCGACTTCCTTACTCTCGAAAAGAAGCGCCGTGGCAAGGCGTTGCGTGTGGTGCCGTACATCGACGCCGAAGAAGAGGGTGTAAAGGGTGTGTGCGTAGCATCCGACTTTAAGACATGGTTGCAGATAATGTACCTCTACCTCACCAATCCGCGAAAGGACAAGGCTATATTCCAGAATATGATTGCCAAGCAGCAGTCGATGTTGCGCAACCGTAACGCAAGCCCTAACGTTACCTACAACGACTCGTTGCGTGTAGCAATATATGGACAACGCAAGCGCACCCAACCTCTGACTGCCGACCGCTTGAACGAGGTAGACTTTGACCGCATATACCAAATCTACCACGAGCGCTTCAGCAATCTTGCTGGTATGAATCTAATCGTTACTGGCGACATTCGTGAGGACGACTTCGAAGATCTGCTATGCCAGTACGTGGCAAGTTTGCCGGGCAAGAAGAGCACCAACCTCGACTGCAAGCCTGGACCCTACATCCTCGACATTCAGCCCGGACAGATAACTAAGGTGTTCAGCAAACAGAAGGCTACACCATCGGCACAGACCAACATAGTATACTCTGCACCGATAGCCTACACTGCCGACACCGACCTTAAGCTCGACGTTCTGGCGCAGATAATGCGTAGCGTATACACTGAAAAGGTGCGCGAGGAGAAGGGCGGAACATATGGTGTGAGCGTGGATGGACAGTTTTGGAAGTATCCTGCAGACGGATGTTCGATGACGATAAGCTTCCGTTGCGACCCTAACAAGTACGACGAGCTGCTGCCTATTATCGACCAACAGCTGCAACTGATGGCTGCAGAGGGTCCTACCGAGGAACAATTAGAGACGATAAAGGAGTATGAACGCAAGAACTACCACCGCGCCGTACTAACAAACGGATGGTGGGAATACGTGCGCTATCACGAGCTGCGAGAAGGCATCGACTTCGACAAAGACTATCTTAAGAAGGTGGACAGCCTTACCACTAAAGATATACGCAATTTCTGCAAGCTGCTTACAGCACCGGGCAACCGTATACAGGTAACTATGAAATAATCCTAAAAAACAAAGTAAAAGAATGACAAAGAATATCTTTTCAATACATAAGTACATATCAAGAGGGGCGGCAACACTATTGTTGCTCCTCGCAACCATCGCCGTACATGCCGACAACGTGATGACACGACATGCCGACGGCACCTACATTGTTCGCACCAACACTATATGCAAGGCTCGCGGCTATCGCAAAGGCACACCTGTAGAGGTGCACATCAAGAACGGAAAGGTACTGAAGGTGGTAGCACTTAAGAACGAAGAAACGGTGCCTTACTTCGCCCGTGTCAAGCAGTTTCTGCTGCCACTATACAACAACCTCAAGATATCAAAGGCTAAGAAACTTGCCGAGCGCACCGAGGTAGATGGTTGCACTGGCGCCACATTCAGCACAAAAGCAGTGCAGAAGAACATAAAGGCTGCCATTGGATATTACGAGAAGAACAAGTAAAATGAAGAACAAGTAAAAAGAAAAGCGTGCAACTCATTGGAGTTGCACGCTTTTCTTTTATTACTAAAGTTTTATTAGTTCACTACATACTTCTTGCCATTGACAATATACATACCCTTGGCAAGGCCGTCGAGAGCATTAGCCTCGCTGTCGGCAGTACGAACCATGGTGCCACTTATAGTATAGACACGCACAATACGCGGAGCCTCAACAGTAGGAATGTCGTATATGCCGGTTGGCTTGTCGTAATTGTCGTAGCTGAAAGGCACGTCTTGCTTGTCGCCCCAGATATACTGCTCCAGTCCCGGATAGTCGACAAAGGGGTTGCGGTTCTTCTGTATACCATAAACAGCATTGTTGCGGTTTATCTCCTTCTCGCTTACGGGGTCGTTGGCAGCCCATTTCAGCAGCATTGTTATTGCCCATTCCTTATATGCCGGATACTTATTGCCTGCAAGCATCGGACAACTCCAATTGGAAACCTTATCCTCATAGCACGTTGCCATATATAGGTAGATACGTGCAAAGTCGCCCTTGTAAACATCATTAGGCTCGAATACTGTACCATTATAGCCAGGAGTCTTCGAGGCACCAAGTTTACTAAAACCCTTATTCGACTTGTATTTATCGCCATCAGTCTCACCAAAAGGCTCGTGTCCACGACGATTGTTTACATATCCATCACATGGTACAACGTGTACAATATCCGAATACATTGGCGACACCTTACCGCCAAACCAACTCTTAGGGAACGAGTGCTCACGGTTGAACATGTCGCCCTCTTTCTTATAACTACCTGTACACTGGCTAAAGTTATAGTTTGTTGTACACGAATACATATCCCATACCTTGCCGTCCTCGCGGCGGTCCGTCTTCTTATATTGGTTTTGCAGACTGTTGTACGAAACCACATTAGGACTCTTTATGATATTAAACAACGCTGTCTTAAGCGCTTTTCCCTTCTTGCCGTCAGCAGCCTTATAATAAGTACCGCTACCATTTGGTCCCTGTGCAAATGCAGAGCCAAAGGCAAAGAAAGCCAATGTTAAAGAAATACTGCGTAAAGAATGTTTCATTATCAAGAACAATATATCATTATACATAAACAGCACGGCACAAAGCCGTGCTGCCATGTTTTTTTATTTATAATTAATTATGCACCAATGTACCGATAGGCTCACCGTCCATTACCTTCTTAAGGTTGCCAACAATGTCCATGTTGAACACGTAGATAGGCAAGTTGTTCTCCTTGCACATAGTTGTTGCTGTGAGGTCCATAACCTTAAGGCCACGAGTATAAATCTCGTCGTATGTTATGTCGGTAAACTTGGTTGCTGTTGGGTCCTTCTCTGGGTCGGCTGTATAGATACCGTCAACACGTGTACCCTTAAGCATAACGTCAGCCTCGATCTCTATACCGCGCAATGACGAACCTGTATCGGTTGTGAAGTAAGGCGAACCAGTACCTGCCGAGAATATGCAGACATAACCTGCCTCCATAGCCTCAATAGCCTTCCACTTAGAATAGAACTCGCCAATAGGCTCCATACGGATAGCAGTAAGCACCTTGGTCTTAACGCCGATGGCACCGAGGGCAGAGCTAAGAGCAAGCGAGTTGATCACTGTAGCGCACATACCCATCTGGTCGCCCTTAACACGGTCGAAACCCTTAGATGCTCCGCTAAGTCCGCGGAAGATATTGCCGCCACCTATAACGATGCCTATCTGCACACCCATATCATGCACTTCCTTTATCTGCTGTGCATACTCGCCCAAGCGAACTGGGGCAATACCGAAGCTCTGCTTGCCCATAAGGCTCTCACCGCTGAGCTTGAGAAGAATTCTATTAAACTTGCTCATTGTTGTTATGTTTTTATTATAGTTATATTATTGTTTTACTGTAGGTCAACACATTAGTTGGCATTTAAAGCACATATATCCAATGTAAAGACAAAGGTACAGCAAATTTCTTATAGTAAGAAATATGTTGAGAGATTATTTGGCTGCCGTATCAATATTCTAACACTTACGTAATCCACCCGCCTATTCGTTTACATATAGTAGCCTTTTGTTGAAATTACTGCAAGTCGCGGAACTCAGAAGGAAGAAAACCTGTCTGGCGCTTGAATAGCTTTACGAAATACGAGGGGTCGTCGTATCCCAAACTGGCAGCTATCTCCTTTATCATCATGTTAGTGTATTTAGCCATTCGTTTTGCCTCAAGAATGATGCGCTCATTGATGAATGCAAGTGGCGACTTACCCGAACATTCATTCACACTCTTGTTTAGTGTGCGTACTGCCACATTCAGGCGGTCGGCATATTCTTGAACGGTATGCAGACTATTATACTCTTCCTCCACCATGTGGCGAAATTGTATAAACAGTCGATGCGACGGTTTTAGCATGTCAAGATTTTTGCCTGCCTCATGCAAGCCATACCTCTGTATCTTTACAAGGAATATGCAGAGCAAAGATTTCAGTATGTCCACATTACCCACTTCGCCGTAATGCCTTGACTCTTCCTCCATATCATCCACCAATGGCATTAACATACGCGCGGTTTTATCATCTATAATATAATAAGGTGTAGAATCGTAAGTATGGAATGAGTTGTATTTCAGAAAAAGACTGTCGGCATTGCCTCCTGACACATTGTCCTTCATCATGTCGGTACACATCTTAATTGCCACACCCTTATAGCCTTCTTTCCTGTCAAAATGATGCACCTGACCAGGCGCAAGAAAGAATATAGTGCCTGGCTTCACTTCATAATCATTGAAGTCGACAGTATGAACGCCCGTTCCTTCCTGAAACCATAGTATCTCATAGAACGAATGTACATGCGCCATACAATCGTCCACCTCACTTGTCTCAAAGAAGTCGGGCATACGTTCTACCCTAAATCCATTGCCGCGTGACATATTGCACACGGTGGAATATTTATTGTTAAGTTCTTCTGCTGTCATAGTATATCTGTTATTTGGGTATAAAATTACAAAACAAATGGTAAATTTCAGCAAAATAAGCGTACAAATATGTCGTAGTACCGAAATTTACTATCTATTTGCCGATATTTATTTTGCTAATCTAATGATTATCAGTAAATTTGCATCAGATAAAGAAAACAATAACATTAAAAAAAATACGACTATGGCAAACAAATATTCAGGCACACAGACAGAGAAGAACCTTGCAGCTGCTTTCGCAGGCGAATCACAGGCTCGCAATAAGTATACATATTTCGCATCACGTGCAAAGAAGGACGGATTTGAGCAGATAGCTTCTATCTTCCAGCAAACTGCCGACAACGAGAAGGAACACGCCAAGATGTGGTTTAAGGAGCTTAGTGGCATTGGCAATACTGCCGAGAATCTTGCAGCAGCTGCTGAAGGCGAGAACTATGAATGGACAGATATGTACGAAAACTTTGCCAAGACTGCCGAAGAGGAAGGCTTCAATGAATTGGCACAGAAGTTCCGCCTTGTTGCTGCTATCGAGAAGCGTCATGAAGAGCGTTATCGTGCTCTACTGCACAACATTGAGGCTCAGGAAGTGTTCAAGAAGAGCGAGGTTAAGGTATGGGAATGCCGCAACTGCGGACATATTGTAGTAGGAACCGAGGCTCCTGAAATCTGCCCTACCTGCTCACATCCAAAGTCTTACTTTGAGCTACATGTAGATAATTTCTAATTATACAAACCCCTAAAAAACAACTAGCTATGAAGAAGTATGTATGCGACGTATGCGGTTGGGTATACGACCCAGCTGTAGGAGTGCCAGAGGCTGGAATACCAGCAGGTACACCTTTTGAGGAACTTCCCGATGATTTCGAGTGTCCTCTTTGCTCAGTAGGAAAGGACGAGTTCTCTCCTGTAGAGGATTAAGTTAATAAAAACATATCCACAACCCATAATGCTCCAAAAGTGTTATGGGTTGTTTTTTTCGTACAATATAAATACATCTTACATGCAGGACTTTGCAGCAATAGATTTCGAGACAGCCAACAACGAGCGCAGTTCGGTATGCTCTGTTGGCATAGTTATAGTTCGTGATGGCAAGATAGTGGACAAGTTCTACTCGCTAATAAAGCCTGAGCCTGAGTATTACAACTATTGGTGTAGTAAGGTTCATGGCCTTTGTGCTTCTGATACCTACAAAGCTCCAATATTCCCTGAAGTATGGAAGCAGATAGAACCCAGGATAACTGGCCTTCCGCTCGTAGCCCACAACAAATCCTTTGACGAGAGTTGTCTAAAAGCCGTATTCCGTGTCTATCAAATGGATTATCCCGATTACGAGTTCTACTGCACTTGCATAGCATCACGCCGAGTATGGCCCAAAGGACATCACAATCTCGATATTATTGCCGCACGTTGCGGATACGATTTAACCAATCATCATCATGCTTTGGCGGATGCAGAGGCATGCGCAGCAATTGCATTGCAAATACTATAACATTGTTATCTGGCAGGCTATTTAGTACACATCAGACCCTTTCTATAATGGAGCGAAAGAAATACAAGAGCAGTATATGCGCATGTACAAGTTTGACTACAAAAAGAGTAACTGCAGCAAGTATGATTTCGAGTTTATTAAACTTAGTTGATTGTTTTCAGTAAGAAACGTGACGCACTATTAAGTAGCTCACGTTTACTTGAAAGAGACCCATGAAGTCTCTATTAGAGCTTGACCATGATTTCTTGTTTTATGATTTTAACAAGAGTCATGGTCAAGTTTTTTTTATCCTAGTTAACTTCAGACAGCAAATGTATTATATGCCTTTTATTGCCACAATGGTTCATTTTCCCAACCAGAAGGAAAGCCAAGGGCTATCTTCTATAAAACGTATAGAGCGATTGAACTTGGACGGATTTGAGAAATTGTTGGCATCAGTCATCCCAAAAGGGTCAAAAACGACCCGCACATTTGAGCATCGTTGAGAGGCTTGGCGGGTTCTCGTACTGCAAAGATACGAACAATCATTGATAATACAGACTCTTTAGCAAAAAAAATAACACAAAAGTGGATTTCTTTTGACATATATATATATTTAATAATGTTAAACCAAGCCTTAAAATCATACTTTACCAGTCTAACAAAGTGGTTTTCAAGGTAAAAGTGTTACCTGTGTAATGTCTATACCCATACCGAATGAGAATGAAATGTAATACCAAAAGTAAAGATTCCAATTATTTGTTCTTTCATCTGAATAAGATTCTTTATCTTTGTGGTCAATAATTGACAATTCTATCAAAAGAAAGTCTATTGGTTTAATCTAACCTCTGAGCAATAACATTGGAAGATAACACCAAACAGCCTCCAACGGCTGACGCTTCATTGTATAATGGGCAACCTACTGACACAGGTTTATCGTGTCCAAGTGCAAGACTTACCTCTTGTACGCCCTCCATCTCTGATGATGTCAAAGATGGGGTGTCGGTAGAAAATGCGCTTGTAGAAAAGAGGCAATGGTTTGTATTGCGAGTATCGTATGGTCGCGTTCTCAAGGCTAAAGAATTCGTAGAAGCTAAAGGATTGGAATGTTATGTTCCTTTGCGATATAAAGAGGTAAGAAAGCAAGGAAAGAAACGTATCATAACAGAGCCTCTTCTTACCTCATTTCTATTTGTTCATGCTACAGCAGAACAAGTAGAAATCTTGATTCACGACAATAAGGTTGTGACAAATGAAAGTAGAGCCTTGCTCAGCTACTACTTTGACCACACTATCCATCGTCAAGAAAATCCTTATTGCAATCCACCGCTCACTATCCAAAATGAAGCCATGAACAACTTTATCCGCCTCACTTCTATAAAGAATCCTCACGTCATTCCTATAACTTCAGAGACCATCATGTATAAATTAGGTGACGAAGTGGTTGTAACAGAAGGTGAATTCATAGGAATTCACGGAAGAGTGGCAAGGATTGCAGGACAGCAGAGGGTTGTAGTTGAACTTTTTGATGGATGTTTGGTGGCAACGGCGTATATACCACAAGAGGCAATGAATTTACATATAGAACCTTAAATCGAATAATAATAACGATGCATAAAACAAAAAACATATTAAGTCTCAATTCAAAAGAGGCAATGAATTTCTTCTTGAAGTCTGAACAATATCACGGATTTGAACTCCCTGAATATTTCGTTTTTGACGAACTACTTCAAACAGTAAAGGACACGATAGGTGATACGCCCTATGAAGAGTGTTTGCAAAAAGATGTGTCGCCAGAAAAGTTACCAGATGTCAACCTCGATATTCTGCTCAATAAGGATGGACGATATGCCGTTCGTCCTATTATGCTGGCCAATCCTTTTTTGTATTATTTTATTGTGCGTGAGATTTGCAATGAACAGTCATGGAAAACTATTAAGGATCTATTTGAAATATTTAAAGTGCCACATATTACATCCTGCGCATTGCCTATTATTCCGAAAGAAAAAGAGCCTTTCCATAAGTCAACAACAATTCTTAATTGGTGGAGTGCTATGGAACAACGTAGCATTGAATTGTCTTTAGAATATCGCTATATGTTCGTCACAGACATCACCAACTGTTATGGTTCGGTAAATCCACAAGCATTTGATTGGGCATTTTCATACAAAGATACAGAGTACGAACAGAAAGCAAAAAATCCGATAGCTAAGAACATCCAAAAGTTTCTTCGTGCCTTCCAACAAGGGCGCAACATCGGCATCCCACAGGGAAGTGCCATATTTGACTTTATTGGTGAAATAATCCTTGGCTATTCTGATCTGTTACTTCATGAAGCGATAAGAAAAGAAGGCATCACCACTTCATATGAGATAATCCGTTATCGTGACGATTATCGTATTTTTTGTAATGACAAGGACGTATTAGAGAAAATATCATATATTTTGCAACATATATTGGAAAGCCTTAATTTCCACATGAACAGCAAGAAAACCAAGATTAGCGAAAGTATTGTTACAGATTCTATTAAGGCTGATAAACTTGCATACATCTACAACACTCCGATATTCAACAAGAAAGGTGTTGACTTTGATAGTTTTGAGAAACATCTGCTATATATTCTAATGTTTGCTCGCCAATATCCCGATAGCGGTTCCATTAAAACCATGCTATCCGACATAGATAAACGAATAGAAGAATGGTTGAAGCCTCAAAAAAGAGAAGTATCAACTATCAATTTAGAGGACACAAACAATACTATTGAAAGAAGAACAGAAACTTATCAGCGTAAACTTGTCGGAGGTAGTGTACGCGCTATGTCAGCAGTATGTGTTCAAATAGCGTTAGAGAATGTAAGCTGTTGCCACTATGCTCTTCGGGTCCTCAGCCGTATGGTGGATTCGCTTAAAGACGAGCATGAGAAATGGAATATCATAGATAAGGTGTACGCAAAACTTTGCAATCAGCCGAATTCTGACTACAACCAATTATGGTTGCAAAACATTACATATCAGAATGATAAGAAGAAGGGTGTATCACAATATAATATCAGATTATGCAAAGTTGTGATGGGTGAGAATGTTGAACTTTGGAATAATTCTTGGTTGAAAAAAGAACTAACAAAGAATTACAAACAGACAAGCGTTGTTCGCAATGAAGTTCTTAAAAAAGCCACCTCGATTATCACATTCCGAGAAACTCGTGCATATCTTGAAACGAGAGAAGATACTTTTGAAATACCATACATTGTAGAATATTAAATCAAAATATACATATGATTATACCAAACAAACTCGATATTGGAGACATCATTCTTAAAAATGCGCATAATAAGCCCAAGGTTGGAGATATCATTCGTGTCAAAATTACCAACATCGTAGAATCACTTGGTGCTTTCGCAAGAATGCCCAATGGACAAGATGGATTAATCCGCTTGTATGATATTGCATGGTTTAACCAAACAAATATTTTGAAATCTTTTTCTATTGGTGAAGAAATTGACGTTAAAGTTGTCAAGGAGTTGCCAGACGGAAAATTAAATCTAAGCAGAAAGGAATTGATGCCCAATCCCAAAACACTTGAAAAAGGTGTGATATTTAACTGCATAGTCAAAAGAATAGAGTCTTTTGGCTTAATTGTGCAATTAGGCGATTTTACAGCGTTAATTCCCCAAAAAGAAATTCCTTCAGGACTAAAGTATTCCGAAGGTGATAACGTTACCTGTGTTGTGATAGACAATACTTATGACACAGAGAAACACTATAACAGAATTTCTATGAGTATTCTTGCCTTACATGATTATGTAGCAAGACAACACAACGAGCATGAGATTGTTAAATGCTTATTCAAAAAAAGTTTACATGAAGACGAAAACACATCAGCTATTGTCGAATTAGACTCAATTGTTGAGTTAGAAATTCATGCGAATAGGTTTATAGAACCTTATCGAGAAAGACTTCTTGCCAACGAAATAAAGAATGGAGAGGAACTCGATTTTGAATTCTCTTATAACGAAGGTAAGAGAATCATAAAATTAGATATGCGTCCAATAGAACGCAACCGTAAGGCCCAAGAAGTCGAATATTTGGTTTCTCAATTGCATAAAGGAAATATAGTTGAAGCAGAAGTCCTTAGTGTAAATGACAAAAATGCTAGAGTCTTGATTTCCAACACCAATGTAGAGTATACAATTCCTCGTGAGGAACTTTCTCCCAATAAAGTTGTAAGAGCGAGTGATGAGGTCTTTGTTGGAGAACATATACATATTGCATATATTGGAGACGGCAATGAATTATCTTTTAGCAGAAGATATCTAGTAAGAGACAAGTATGATGAATCCTTATACGATTTGTCGCAGACTGATCTTCTTGCTACAATGGGCTTGACCACTAATAAGTTCGTCGGTATGATAGTTGAGATAAAGTCTGATTACTTTGTCACAAACCTTATGACAGTAGGTCAAGCTGATGATGAACAGAATGGCAATCTATTAATAGATCCTGTTAATGGAAAGTGTCTTATTGCAATTATTGATCGAAAATTAAAGAATTTCTTTGTAGTAGGAGAATATTACGAAGTGGAACTTGAGTTAGCAAGAAAGGATTACAGGCAAAAGTCTGGTACACCTTATATGTTTAGTGTTGTGTCTAACAACATAAAAGAAAGCCAGAACCCTTATAAGGAATCTGTTTCTATCGCATCCAAACAGCACATGAGTCCTAATACAAATTCCAGTATTGCAAATTTATTAGAAGAAGTAGGTAAAAATCTATATTCTAGCAAGAAGAGAATGTTTTTTGAATTACTTCAGAATGCAGATGATTCAGCTTCAGAGAATGGGGTAAAAGTTAAAATTCAAATGTGTAATGATTATTTTGTGTTGACTCATGACGGATATGCTTTTAATAAACATGACTTTGAATCAATAACGTCTGCTGCAAAAAGTACAAAAAGAGCAAATGAAAAGAAAACAGGTTATAAAGGTATTGGTTTTAAGTCTGTTTTTACAAATTCACAGTCTGTTATTATCTATAGCGGAGGTTTTAAGTTTTCTTTTGACAAAACTTACCCATTATACAATGACTTTGACGGTTTTTATTTCCGTGCAAACAAAATAGAGAATGATCTAAATCGGCAAAGAGAGTTCCTCCATGATTTTTCAAAATATCGCAGGGTTTTTAATGGAGTAAAAGATATCCCTTGGCAGTTATTACCAATTTGGGTAGATGACTTTAGGATTGAAGATAGTAAGTCCATATTTAATAGCAAAGAAAATGTTTCCATAGCATTGAAGATGGATAAGGACACTCTTTCTGACTATAGCGTTGCAATAGAAGAAGTATTTAAAGAACCACGTTTTATGTTGTTTCTTAGAAAGACTAATCGTGTCCAATTGATGCGTGGTGATGAATGCTGGACGATACAAAAAAACAAATCAAATGATGGAAAATATATATCATTGGTAAACTCATTTGATTCTCTTAACCGAATTGAAAATTATACTATTCAAACATATGATAGATTAGAGGTGAGTGATGAAACATTCTCTACTTCAGGCATCTTAATAAAACGATGTGAAAGGAGTAATAATAGAGGTGAAAAAGAGAATTATTTTGTAAGAATTGATGATTCTGGTACAGTGCTTGGCGAAGTGACAGGCATACCTGATAGAATAGCATCAACCAAAGATACAACAATTTCTTTCGCAATCAAGCTGGATGCAGATGGTCATATTAGCCCATTGAAGGAAGAAACACTATCTCTGTATGCGTACCTTCCAATGAATGAGCATAGATTCAAATTTCCATTCTATGTTAATGCTGACTTTATTCCAAAATCAGATAGAGAAGGCGTACAGAGTGATAATCCTTGGAATCATTTTATCTTCTATACAATAGGAAAGTCTATTGTGAAGATGGTAGCTTCATTTGCTTCTGAAAATGAAACGGAATATTTGAATTTACTTCCAACTGAAGAATTTAAATATAGTAGCCAAGATACTGCAGCATTAGTCGATTCTTTTAACAGGGGTTATAAAGAAGCGTTGATGATGGAGAAATATATTCTTAACGATAAGAATATACTTGTTAATTCAAAAGAAATCATTTTTGATACGTCAAAACTTTCTGATGCTGTTGGAACTGATGCTTTTTATAAACTAGTTGGTACTACTAAACGTCTGCCAAATTCAAAAATTAACACGACTTGTCTTACCAAACCATTGTTTGAGATAGAGAAATGCTCGGTAGATTCAATATTTAATATTTTAACAGCTAATATTTCAATTTTATCAGAGTGGATACAAACGTGTTCTAATACTCAAAGGATTAATTTTTATAACTGGTTGGTTTCAGATGAAAAATTGAAAACATTGCTGTCATCTGTACCAATGTTCGTTTTTGGAGAGCAGTGGAAATCCATGAATCAGATATCAGCCAATGATAAGTGCTTAATTTTGACGGAAAAGATAACTCCAATAAAGGATATTCTCGTAAAGTTAGGTTTTATCATATCAAATGATAATCTCGAGAATCATCCACTTTGCTCTTATATTAAGCCTCAGGATGAAAAGAGTTTATTCCAGAAAATCCAAGAGGTTGATATTTCTGGGTTGACATATCAAGAACGATTGACTTTATTTCTAGTTTGTGCAAATTTTGATGAAGTCGGCAAGGGAACGCTAAGAAAATGGCCAATTTTTAAGAATCAAAATAATGAATTTGTACCTTTACTTAGTATGTTCACATACTATAGTTCGTATCCCAGTTGGTTGAATTCATATATGCTGAATGTCGCAGAAGTAAATGCCAGTCTCAATACTTATTTGATTCCGCAGAATGAGATTTATTCATCGATAATTGAAAATAATATTGATGATATTCTTACTATAACGGACATACTTCACGTCTATAATTTATTTAGAGAATCTTGGAATTCTGGATTCACAGTTAAATTATTCTCAAAAACAAGTATTTCTCCCATCAGTATGATATCTTTAGTGGAACAATCGGATGATTCCACTAAGGCTAATTATGTCCGCACTTTTAACCAATTGGAGTTAAATAGTTCATCAAATTATGATACTTCCTCATTTGAATATAGATGGATGAAGCTTGCGATATTGACAGATTCAACCATTAATCATGCAAAGTCTGTTGTAAAAATTGACGGTAATAACTTATCCTCATATACAATTAAAGATGAACTGTCGATATCCTACAATGGAGTAGTGCATAAATTCTTATTGTCTCACTTACTGCCTTCTTATTCCCCGACTTCTGCTTTGTCGAATATTATTAAACAATTCGAAACAATTGATAGATATAATGAAATCTTTGCTCTGTCAGAAGCCTCTGTTTGCGATGTTAGAAATAAATTGTTCACAAGATTAAGAAATTCAACATCATATATTACCGAAGAACAATATTGTTTTTTGATGTTATATAGGATGACTCAAGGTTATAAATACTTTGACAATACTCTTAAAACAATTATACGCGTAAATAGTGAGTCTGTGTTTATACGTATTTTGCAAAAGTGTTATGATTATGAACTGGGTGAGGAACTGGGTACCTTTATTAAGAACGGAGGCGTTGTATATCCATTTAGCAGATTAATTGGAACCTATTTTAATAGCGATGATTATACTTTACAATCTGAACGTATACCCAATTTCATATATGAATGGGCTGATACGCCAGAAAAGAAGCAATTTCTTATCAAAATGGGGTTACACGATGATAAGAGCAATGAGATAATACGTCGTAAGTCGTTCAAGGAAAAGAAAAGTGAGAACATCTGGAATATAAATGACGCAAACATTATTCGTACTTTCTTACATTGGGTATGTCAGACATTTGCCCTTCCTATTACTGATAAAGTTCAAGTATCTATATTAGAGCCCTTGTTTTCTGCATTGAGAATTAGCGGAGTCTATTCCCCCGATGATTTCGTTGTAGCTAAGGAATGAACAAATGAATTGTATCTTGAATGGAAGAAAAACAAGCAAACTAAGATTTTTATCATTGATGGAAATCTTCCATATAGAGGCATATTCGAAAAAATCCATCTTTACAGTGGATTTATTGGCGAATATACTTATTTCAGCGATTCTAATACAATTTATATTTCATCCAACAGAGAACCTGCCGCCCTATTATCTGATGTATATTCAGATACAAGAATCAAGAATGTATTCTCAAAAGATGATTGGAATAAAATATTCTTAGTATCAGCAGATGTCGTCAAGGAGAAAGATTTACGAATCGCTGAACTAGAAAAGTTACTTGATGAAGCAAATAGCAGAAAGATTGTTGATAGAACTATTGATGATAGTACGGAAGACCATGGCAATGCATCTGAACGAGGTAATTTAGATGAGAACTCTCGTATAGAATTAAATCTGGAGGCTCGCAACTCTGCTAAAGATTATCTTGACTCTTTAGAGGATTATGACTGCTCGGAATGGAATCCAAATACAGGAAATGGCTTGGTTAAAGGCATTGTAAAATATAAGAATAAAGCTATCACCGTAGTTGTAACAAGTTCTATTGGAAGAAAGTTATATCTTCATCCCAGATTATTCTCAGAATTAATGATTGATCCAGACAATGTATTACTCAATTATGGGTATGATCGAAGAATACATCGTATTCGTTTTGATGAAACATTCAAAGACAATAAAGATGTCAATTTGATTTTTGATGCAAATATTATCGACTCAAAAGAATTTGCATTTTTGGCAAATAGATATATGTATTCAAAAAAGACTTGTTTTGTTATTGAGAATATTACGTATTCCATCTCAGAACAAATTAAAGGCTTTGGTCTTGATGAAAAAATGTCAGATGCTGATGTTTACACCAACATCGATACAGATGATTTGTTTGATTTTTAAAATTGGATCATAATGTACTATACAAGAGAACAACATAAGAGATTCCTGGATAAGGAACTTGTAGCAATTAGTGAAGAGTACTTGAAGAAACTCAATTCAAAGGCTCTGGCATTATTGGCTGACAATGAATTATATGTTACCCAGTTTGTAAAACTGAATTTGAAAAGGAATGACTCCAATAATGCAGATCGCAATGTATTGGGTTCTGGTCAGCTTATGCTTCGATTCAAAAAAGATAAGGGGATTCCTCGTAAAAATGAATATTTCACTGCAATTGCTTTAGAAAAGGAGATGAGCTTTCCTAAAAATTGGGGAGACATTACTTGGGGAAATCTACGTCATCATCAAGTGGAATTCTCGGAGGTTCATTGCGTATGGCAGGGAAAGACAGATGACAAAGGTTTTTTATTATGTGGTTTTGCAGGACTATCAATTGAGATGGCAAAATTCCTCGCAAACAAAGAGGGATGTGTAATTGTTCTTGGACCTCAAGCCCCCCTATGGACTATTATCAAAACCTCATTGATATAGTCAGTAATAATGATTCTAATATGGCGGCACAAGAAATTCTTGATTTCGAAAAAAAATCAGTTATGTGGAATCCTGTTCATATTAATTCTAATAAAGAGCAAGTAGACGGTATTGTTAAAGTTTTAGAAACTACACCACAATTGATATTTCAAGGTCCTCCAGGTACTGGCAAAACATTCCTTATGGCAGAAATTGTTAATCATTTGTTGAGCCAGAACAAGAGTGTCCTTGTTACTGCAATGACAAACCGTGCTCTCATAGAACTAGCAGAAAAAGATAGCTTAAAGGAATTTATGCTGAAGAAACGCATCATGAAGACGAGTGTATCTTCAGATGAACTGACTGCATACAAAAACCTTGTTCCCATTGATAGCAAAAAGATTGCATGTGTGCCTGGAAGTCTTACATTGTCAACATTCTACAATTCTAGTGGTTGGGCAAAACAATGTTACATGGAGCGTCCTTTTGATTATGTAATTATGGACGAGGCGAGTCAGGCTTTGTTTGGGATGATTGCAGCATGTAAAAATCTTGGGCGGAAAACAATATGGATTGGTGATCAAAATCAGATGCAACCGATTGTTTTACTCAGTGAGGAAACCCTTACTCGAAATGACTTTACAATGTTGGCAAACGGTTTTGTTACACTTTGCGATAACTTCAATTATAAATCATATATCTTAACAGAAACACACCGTTTGCTGAATAAGTCTGCTGCACTAACAAGTTTATTCTATCATACGTCACTAAAGTCTGTTGCCAATTTTGGTTATGCCTTTGCTAATAGCAACCTAAAGTATCTTCCCAAAGATGGAGGTACTGTCCTTTTGTATAAGAATATGCCCGTAGGCGAGAAAGCAGATAAGTTCTCTTGTGATTTCACTATTCGCATAGTTGATGAAATTCTTGCCTTACAACCCAAATTAAAGATTGCTGTGTTAACAAAATTTCGTGCGGCAGTGAGAATGTTGCAAAATAGTTTTATTAGCCAATTTGGAAACAAAGACAATGTTCTAATAGATACTGTTGAACGTGTTCAGGGTATGACTTGTGATGTGTGTCTCTATTTCATTCCGAACACGATGATGAGCATGTCGCTTAATAGATCGTTGTTTAATGTCGCAACAAGCCGTGCCAAACAACTGACTATAATTATTGCTGATAACTCTATAATGAATACACAATGTCATAGAGATGTTCAAATGTATTTAATGGGGGTAGCCTCAGGTATAATACCTAAGCAACATGATGAAACTCTCATAGAACATGAAAGAAATAAAATCAGGGAAAACACCTTAAATTTGCATATAAAAGGAAAAATCGACCTGTCACAATTTGAAACGCCCAAGCAAAAAGCTACTAAATCGAGGATAAAGAAGAATATTTACATCATTGACACAAATGTATTCGTTAATTGTCCTAATATCATTTCAAAGGTTGACGGGAAATACGAGGTCGTGTTATCAGCGAAGGTCATTGATGAACTTGACAAATTGAAGATTACTCTTGATGAAACGGGAAAGACAAATGTACAGAAAGCATTACATTTTATAAATCAGAGTATGGATAAGCGCAATATAAAAATGGAACTGGCAGATATTTCATTATTGCCAGACGACTTCAGCAAGAAATCACCTGATAACATGATATTAACTGTTGCTCTAAAATATCGTAACGAGAATCCAATACTCCTTACTTCAGACAATGGGCTACAAATAAAAGCTAAAGGGCTTAACATTAAAACAATAACACTCAAAGAGTTCTTAAAACGATAATAACCATGCTCGAACTCGAATTACAACAATATCTCCTTCGTGAGTTCCCACAAGAGAACGCTCGCTGTGAATGGAAGGAATATAAGAACTTGAAGAACTCGTTCTGTGGGGATGAGAAAGATGATGTCATATCCTACGTGTCGGCTATCGCCAATATGGAGGGAGGACATCTTGTGATAGGTGTAAAGGATAAAACTCTTGAAATTGTCGGGACAGATATTTCGAGGCTTTCTTTCAATGGGCAACCAGCTAACACGCAGTCAGCGACTTTTAAACTCACAGAACAATGCACTTATCTGTCATCGGAAGGTCTAGGCATAGAGGAGTTTATTACGGATGATACCAACAAGCGAGTATGGATAATACATATTCCAAAGCACTTGCCTCGTCGCCCAGTCCTTGCCCACAAAAAGGCATGGCAACGGATAGAGGATTCTTTGGTTGAAATGACTAACGAAAGGATGAGTGTCATCCTCGAGGAGCCTATCTATACAGCAAAGGATTGGTCTGCGGAAATTGTTCCTGATGCTACAATAGACGATTTGGATGAGGTTGCTATTGCCAAGGCTCGAATGATGTTCAAGAAAGTCCATAGCCGCATACCTGCAGAGGAAGTAAATGCTTGGCCTGACTTCGTCACTCAAAAAACATACATTTTATAACCTGTTGATAAACAATATT
>ERZ1034952.722-NODE-722-length-29451-cov-6.063512_pt1 | contig 29451 bp, 27 predicted proteins | sample MGYA00520625_ERZ1034952 | MGnify/ENA primary metagenome ERZ1034952 (study PRJEB33766, sample SAMN09781773) | gut metagenome | biome: gut microbiome | host: Homo sapiens | place: Madagascar | study: EMG produced TPA metagenomics assembly of the PRJNA485056 data set... | reverse complement strand
CCCCTGGAAGGGGAGGTGGTTGAGCGTCAGCGAAACCGGAGGGGTTTGTGCGTCAACAGAGCGTGTAAACCCCTCAGTCAGCCCGTTCGGGCTGCCAGCTCCCCTTTCAGGGGCGCCAAGGGCGCTTCGCGCCGCGCAACACCGACATTTTCAAACCGGTTTCTGAGCTCCATCGTCACCGGGCGGGGTAGGGAAATGTCATATGGGTACAAGCCACGTATCGTCATTAAAAAAACGTTGTCCTTTGCTGCTTTCTGTGATATAATGTCGAAAAATGGATGGGTGTGCCCATTGGCATTACATAGAACAAGAGGAAATCAGAATGATTGCGGAAGAAGTAAGAATCGATGAACCAAGCGTGCGCAAGCTGTTGGGGGCGGCAAATCCCGATGCCGCGTTGCTGTACCTGTATATTACCAGCGGAAACACGCCGGGGGAGGCGGAGTCCAATCTGCGCATCAGCGAGTCCCGCCTGAGTGTGGCGGCGGCAACTCTGCGCCAGCTGGGTCTGTGGCCGGAGAAAAAGAAAAGCACCATCCTTTTGGGGGAGCGCCCCGCTTATTCCGAGGAGGATGTGCTGGATGCCGTGGAACGGGACACCTCTTTCCGGGGATTGTATGAAGAAATCCAGCGCCAGCTGGGCAGAAATCTGAATACCGAGGAGCTGAAAATCATCCTGGGCTTTACCCGCTACCTGGGGCTGTCCGCCGATGTGATTCAGCTTCTGGTGCGCTATTGCTGTGAGCGCGCCCGCCAGCGGGGTTCCGAGCGCCGCCCCAGCCTGCGTACCGTGGAAAAAGAGGCCTACTATTGGGCGGAGAACGGCATTGACACGCTGGAAGAAGCATCCGCCTACATCCAGAACCAGAATTTCCGCGCCTTCCGGTTGCGGCGCATCATGGATATTTTGCAGATTCATGGGCGCTATCTGACTCAGGCAGAGGAGCGGTATGCTTCGGCCTGGATGGAGGTGGGCTTTGAAGATGGCGTGATTGCCATGGCCTATGAGCGCACTTGCCTGAATACCGGCGGCCTCAATTGGGCGTATATGAATAAGATTTTGCAGCGCTGGGCAAAGGCCGGCCTGACCACTGTGGATGCCGTGAATCACGGCGATACCAAAGCACCCCCCAAAGGTGCCTCCGGTCAGCTGGGCGAGGCCGAGATGGAGGCCATCCAGCGCGTTCTGCGGGAGGGATAACAGATGCCATACAGCAGTGAAGTGGTGCAGCGTGCCAGAAACCGACTGGCACAGGCCAAGGAAGACCGGGAATCCGAAAACCGTCAGCATCTGGCGGAGGCCTATGCCCGGGTCCCCAGAATCAAGGAAATTGATATGCTCCTGCGCAGAACCATGGCGCAGGCCGCCCAGGCGGCTTTTTTGCAGGGCAGCGATGGCCGGGAACTGCTGGAAAAAGCCCGCATCCAGAATTTGGAGCTACAGCAGGAGCGGGCAATTCTGGCGCGGGAGAATTTCGAGGAGGGGTATCTGGACGAGACACCCATCTGCGAAATCTGCGGCGGCACGGGCTATATCGGCTCCAATATGTGCGAGTGCCTGCGGGAGCTGTGCCGTCAGGAGCAGAAGAAGGAGCTTGCCGTCCTTACTGGCGGCAAGGAGAGCTTCTCCCAGTTCCGGCTGGACTATTATTCTGATTTTACCGACACCAAATACGGTGCCAGCCCCCGCACCATCATGGAGCGGAATTTTCAGAACTGCCGCCGATACGCGACTACCTTCTCCGCCAATTCGGGCAACCTCCTGTTTGTGGGTGGTACGGGGCTGGGCAAGACCTTTCTCTCTGCCTGTATTGCCCGGGCGGTGGCCGACCGGGGCTACAGCGTGGTGTATGAAACCGCCGGACATCTGTTTTCCAAAATGGAGCAGGCCAAGTTTAGCGGCAGCGAGGAAGCCAAAAAGGAAATTGTCAAGTATAATACCTGTGATTTGCTGATTCTCGATGACCTGGGCACGGAAATGCCCGGCCAGTTCGTCACGGCATCCCTCTATGGCCTCCTCAACGACCGCATTCTCTACAATAAACCCATGGTCATTTCCACCAACCTGAATGTGGATGAAATCGCCCGGCGCTATTCCCCCCAGATTGCCTCTCGGCTCCATGGAAATTTTGTCCGCCTGACCTTTGTGGGGGAGGATATTCGCGTGTTAAAGAATCGAGGAATGCAATAATGACCGGAATTTTGTTTGATTTGGACGGAACTCTGCTGAATACCCTGGATGATTTGATGGACGCAGTCAATCATACCATGGAGGTGTTCGGCTACCCCCGGCACAGCCGGGAGGAGGTACGCCGCTTTGTGGGCAACGGTGCCGGGCGGCTGCTGCGGCTGTCCGTTCCACAGGGGCGGGACTGGCAGGAGCCGTTGGCAGCTTTCCAGAGCTACTATCGGGAGCATTGCCAGATCAAAACCGCTCCTTATCCCGGCATCATGGAAGCACTGTACGCCCTGAAAAAATATCCCATAGCCATCGTGTCCAACAAGCCGGATGCCGCCGTTAAGAAGCTGTGCGCCCAGTATTTCCCCGGCATCTATGCCCAGGGGGAGCATCCCGGCTGCCCCCGCAAGCCGTCGCCGGATATGGTGCGCATTGCCATGGAGCACATTGGCGTTGACCGCTGTATCTATGTAGGCGACAGCGAGGTGGATGTGCTGACGGCACACAATGCCGCCGTGCCCTGCCTGAGCGTCCTGTGGGGCTTCCGGGACAGAGCGGAAATTCAGGCGGCAGGGGAGAGCCGCTTCTGCGAGACACCCGCACAGATGCCAGCCATGCTGGAAGAAATGATGAAGGAGCTAGACAATGGCCAATGAATTTTATGCCCTGATGGGGCGGATGCGCTATATCACCCGTTGGGGGCTGATGCGCAATACCTTTTCGGAAAACATTCAGGAACACAGCCACCAGGTGGCGGTGCTGGCGCACGCCTTGGCGCTGATTCGCCGGGACATTCTCCATCTGCCCACCCCGGAGCCGGATCGCTGCGCCGTGGCGGCACTGTTCCATGATGCCTCTGAGATTCTCACCGGCGATATGCCCACCCCCATCAAGTATTACAATTCGGAAATCAAGGATGCCTATAAGCAGGTGGAGCACATTGCAGGCAACCGTCTGCTGGAAATGCTGCCGCCGGAGCTGCGCCCCAGCTACGAGCATCTGGTGCTGGAGGATGACAAGGAGCTGGAGCCTTTTGTCAAGGGAGCGGACAAGCTCTCGGCCTATCTCAAGTGCATTGAGGAGCAGAAGGCAGGCAATACGGAGTTTGATTCTGCTGCCGCCATGACCATGCAAGCGCTCCGGGATATGCACCGGGAGGAAATGGATTGGTTCCTGGATCACTGCTTGGAACCCTTCACCAGAACCCTGGATCAGCTTTAATCAATTATCTTGAAGCCGAGAGGGGAGTGTGCTTCTGTGAGAATCTCAGCAATTCACTGTGCCCGTATTACAGCTGTTTGTGCGCTCACAGGCATTCTGCTGGCAGGATGCTCCCGCTTGTCTGCCCAAAATGAAAATATCCCATCCTCCGAGACTGTGCTGCCCACGGAAATTTTTTCCCGGTTGGAGACGGAATGCAGCATAGAAAGTGCCGAACCGGCTTATCTTCCTGTTGGAGCTTTTGAAAATCGAACCGGTGAATCTGTTTTCACCATCGGGATAGATGATTACATTGATTGCTATAATGCGCTTTTCAAAAAAGACTATGGACGCAATTTTTTCACCCCCTCCGCTCAATGGCAGTGCTATCACCGGGATTCCGGCATTCATTCCGCCTATCGGATGAATTATTTCTATTTCACGCCGGACGAACAGGTCCATACGCTGCCAACCGTTGCGGTTTATGTTCCGACGAATGATGACTGCATCCAGGAAGTCACGGTCAATTTCGACGAGCATAGTTATACGGAATCGGGATACCACCTGTTTCAGGAGATGTGCGGTTATACAATGCGTGTTTTCTTCCCGGATTTGCCGGATGATACGGTTTCCGCCGTCTGTTCGGAGATTATTTCATTGGGAAATCAGAATGTGTTTTCCAGTGACGAATGGTATGATGTCGGTGCCATCCCGTCTGTGCTGTTTCACAAAAACGGTATCGGTGTATATCCCTACTTTGCCATTGGGGATTGGGAGCGCTTTTGCATCATCCCTGTCACGGAGGAACTCCTGACGGAGTTTGCCCAAAAAGGAGTTGAATTACATGAAATTCCGTAGGATTGCCGTATTTCTTTGCGTTCTAGCCATTGGATTGACTGCCTGCGGCAAAAATTCTCAACAAGTGGGAACACTCGCAGAAGAAGGCGATGGGGCGATTGCCGCCGCTGACCCCATGCAAGGACAGCTGGAGGCTCGGTGCGGGGAAATTGCGGCGATGTATCGTTCACTATACGATGGGGCGGAAAAGACGGCCTCTGCCACTTCCTGGGAGGAACCTGCACTGTCTCAAGTCAGCATTGATGCAATCGAAAATCTGCTGATTGATGCAGGGCTTGATGTCATGGACACGAACGGCAGTTACCCCAGCTATCTTGTGACATCGTCACGGTTTCACAGCTTTTGGGAAGCTGCCCAGCGGCACGAAAAGGTTCAGCAGGAGGTCATCAGGATTGCAGAGTCCGGTAAGCTCATGTATCAGCTGTTCACCTGTGAGGCTTCCGGGAATTTCCTGTACAGCATGATTTATCCGCTGGACGGAGGAGAACCGTACTACGAAATGCATGACATCAAAGACTGGGAACTGACGGAGAAGGATAATTTCTTTTACCGCATTCTTCCGGCGGATGATAAGCATTACCCGGATTTCTCCCTTATCCGGCTGACTCCGCCGGATTTGGAGCTGTGCGATATGACCGCAGATTACATTTTCCCGGTGGGCTACATTGCCGCCAATTTGTTTTTGACGGACTGGTCAGAGGGAAACTGGGGGAATTTAAGCTTCAATGACCAGTTCGAGAACCTGTATTTTTCTCACTATGGAACGGAGTTTACCGGCGAAGGGTATTCCTATCTGGATGAAGAACATGGGTATGCCATTCCGGCGGCGGAGTTTGAGGAAATTGTTTTACCGTACTATAACATTGCGTTGGATACCTTCCGTAGTCTTGCGCATTACCATTCCAGTGGTGACTACTATGTATGCAGAACGCTGGAAACCGACGATTTTGTGTTCCTCTGGTATTACAGCTTTGAACCGGAAGTAACTGCTTATACCAAAAATGCAGACGGAACAATAACCCTGACCGTTGAAGCACTTTCCACGGACCTGAAAATGGATTGCCTGTTTGCTCATGAGGTCACTGTCCGTCCTTTGGAGAACGGTCGGTTTCAGTATGTCGGAAATCGGGTGACTTACCAAACAGAATACGGCCTCCCATATGCAGTCCCCAGGCTGGAATGGGATACATAATTTTTTACAAAAAATACCGGGCTTCACCGTGAAAAAGCGGCGAAGCCCGGTTTTTTGAGTTATCGCAGTCCCTCCACAGCGGCAATTTCTGCCGGGAAGGTGGCCTTGTAGCGATTCAGGAAGGCATTGAAGCCCTCGATGTCCTCCGGCTGTGCCATCAGGGTGGAGGAAGAAGCGTCAGCAAATACCCGGCTGTCCAGATAGTCCGCCAGCGTCTCGCCCGGTGCCTTGCGTACCCGGTAGGCAGCCAGCAGCGCCATGCCGTAGGGACCGCCCTCTCCGGCAGTCTCCATGCAGGAAACCGGTGCTCCAATGGCGGCAGACAGCATCCGCTGCCCCACCTCCGGGGTTTTGAAGAAGCCGCCGTGACCGTAGAGCTTGTCCACCTGCACCTGCTCCTGACCGGTGAGAATATCCAGCCCGATTTTCAGGGTTGCCAACGCCGAGAGAATGTGAGTGCGCATGAAATTTGCCAGAGTGAAAGAGGCATTGGGGGTGCGGGTAAAGAGGGGACGACCCTCATCCAAATCCGTGACACCCTCGCCGGAAAAATAGTTGTAGCTCACAAGACCGCCGCAGTCAGCGTCCCCTTCCAGCGCCTTGCGGAACAGCATGGTAAACAGCGTCCCCTTGTCCTGGGAAGCGCCAATCAGCTGGGCAAACTCGCTCAGCAGATTCACCCAGGCGTTGATGTCGGAGGTACAGTTGTTGCAGTGAACCATGGCAACCGGCGCACCGGCGGGGGTGGTGACCATGTCAATCTCCCGGTGAACCCCCAGGGGGTGGTCGGTGACAATCATGGCAAAGTCGGAGGTACCGGCGGACACATTGCCGGTGCGCTCCCGCACGGAGTTGGTGGCGACCATGCCCGTCCCGGCATCACCCTCGCAGGGCGCAACGGGAATGCCGGGGGTCAGGTCACCTGCCGGATCCAGAAACCGTGCGCCCCGTTCGGTCAGTACACCGGCATCGTCTCCGGCGCACAGAACCTTGGGGAGAATATCCCGCAGCTTCCAGGGCATCCCGCTGATGGCATCGAAGGCTTCCACCATCTCCTGGTTGTAGTCCAGAGTATCGGAATCAATGGGGAACATTCCCGAGGCTTCGCCGATGCCCATGACCTTCTCGCCGGTCAGGGTGACGTGGAGGTAGCCTGCCAGGGTGGTCAGAGAGGCAATGTGCTGCACATGAGGCTCCTTGTTCAAAATGGCCTGATACAGATGGGCAATGCTCCACCGCTGGGGAATGTTGAAGTTCAGCACTTGGCTGAGCTTGGCGGCAGCCTCGCCGGTGATGGTGTTGCGCCAGGTGCGAAACGCTGCCAGCTGGTTGCCGTCCTTGTCAAAGGGGAGATAACCGTGCATCATGCCGGAGATACCGATTGCTCCAACCTCCGTCAGAGTGATGCCGTATTTTTCCAGCACATCCTGCTTCAGCTTGGCGTAGCAGTCCTGAACGCCTGCGGTCACCGCCTCCATGGAGTAGGTCCAGATGCCGTCTGCCAGCTGATTTTCCCATTCGTGAGCGCCGGAGGCAACGGAAATGTGGTTTTCGTCAATGAGAACTGCCTTGATGCGGGTCGAGCCAAGCTCAATGCCCAGAGCGGTGTTTTTCAGATTCATGGTTTTTCCTCCTTGTATGCTTGCCCACCAGCGAGCGGGTGCTTTTTCTGTATTTTACCATGGTGCGCCGGGAAAAGCAATTTATTTATGCTGCGATTCCATATCACTTTTTGGACTTTTTGGGCGAGAATAAGCCCATGACCCGGGATGGGTCATGGGCAAAAATGCGGTGGACTTATTTCAGGAACCCGTTGACAATCTGCTCCTCGGCTTCGCTTTCCGTCAGCCCCAGGGTCATGAGCTTGATAATCTGCTCGCCGGCAATCTTGCCGATGGCCGCCTCGTGAATCAGGGCGGCATCAATATTGTTGGCCTCCAGCTGGGGAACTGCCAGAATCCGGGCATTGCCCATGATGATGGCATCGCACTCCGTGTGACCGGTGCAGGCGGCATTGCCGACAATGCGGGAATCGAACTTCTGATAGGAGCTGTCCTTGGCAACGCTGCGGGATACCACATCCGCCCGGCTGCCGTCGCCGTTCAGCTCGGTGATGTAGATGCTCTCGGCGGTCTGGTTTCCGTGGGTCATCAGCCGCTCCCGGACAACCAGGGAGGCATCCGCCGCCAGCGTGGCCTTGGTGGTGCGGACGGTGGAATCCACGCCCTTAATCTGCACCATTTCCATCTCCATGGAGCTGCCTTCCTCCATGGTCACTTCGGTCAGGGGATTGAGAATCCGCTTGCCGGTGCCGTCACCCTCGCCATAGTGCTTTTCCACATACTTCACCTTGGCGTTTTTGCCCACAAAGAAGCGGTGAACGCCATCGTGCTGGGAATCCTGATTGCCGCAGTTGTGAATGCCGCATCCGGCCACAATCAGCACGTCCGCTCCCTCACCAATGAAAAAGTCGTTGTAGACCACGTCCTTCAGGCCGCTTTCGCTGACTACCACCGGAATATGCACGCTTTCGTTCTTGGTGCCGGGCTTGATGTGAATGTCGATGCCGGTGCCGTCTGGCTTGGAAGTAATGTCAATGTTGGCGGTGGTGTTCCGCCCGGCAAGGCTGCCGTTGGAGCGGATGTTGTATGCTCCCTCCGGGATGGTGTGCAGGTCGGCAACCTCCTGAAGGATGTGCATCTGAATGTCGTCAAGTGCCATGGATTAAACGCTCCCTTCCGTAATTTTTGCGCAGCTTCTTGCCACGTCAGCGCTGCGCATCAGCTCCGGCATGATTTCTTCCTTGGTTCCCTGGGCGCTGATGCCGCCATCGGACAGGACGATGATTTCGTCTGCAATGTCTAGGATACGTTCCTGGTGGGAAATGATGATGATGGAGCCGTGAATGGTGTCCCGCATATGGCGGAAAACCTTGATAAGGCTCTGGAAGCTCCACAGGTCAATGCCGGCCTCCGGCTCGTCGAAAATGGACAGCTTCGTGCCCCGCGCCAGAACGGTGGCAATCTCAATGCGCTTTAATTCGCCGCCGGAGAGGGAAGCGTTGACCTCCCGGTTCACATAGTCCTTGGCGCACAGGCCGACTTCGGAGAGATATTCGCAGGCCTCACCGACGCTCAGGCGCTTTTTAGCGGCCAGCCGCAGCAAATCCAGCACCGTGATGCCCTTGAAGCGCACCGGCTGCTGGAAGGCAAAGCTGATGCCCATGTTGGCGCGCTCGGTGATGGAAGCATCGGTGATGTCCTGCCCGTCAAAGAAAATCTGGCCGCTGGTGGGGGTCTGGATGCCGGCAATGAGCCGCGCCAGGGTGGATTTGCCGCTGCCGTTTGGACCGGTGATGACGACAAACTTCCCTTCGTCTACGGTGAGGTTCAGTCCCTTGATAATTTGTTTTTGACCCTTTTCTTCGGTGACATCAAAGGTCAGGTCTTTTATTTGAAGCATATGGTGTCTTTCCTCCAAAAATACATTTCACATTCCAAACCCGTATTCTACACGAAAACTCTCCCGGATTCAACCTTTTTTCAAAAAAATCCAGAAAAAATTTCCTGTTTTCCCATTCTTTTCCTTTTTTAGTTGCACAGAACCGGGGGATGTGCTAAAATAAAGAAAAAACGAACAGGAGCGCTCCGGCTTTTTCGCGCCGGGGCAGTGCTGCCCCATGAATGAATTGGAAATCATTCGCCACAGCCGCATTCCCGGCATGACGGTTTTTTTTGATACTGTGGACTACCGCACCCCCCATTTTCACCCGGAGTGGGAGCTGATATGGCTGCTGGATAACCCGCTGACCGTCAGCGGAGGCGGCAGAACCTTCCGGGCAGAAAAGGGGAGTCTGCTGCTGTTCCAGCCAAACGAGCCCCACGAGTTTCACAAAATTGAAGAAAACTGCACCTTTTTATGCCTCCAGGTCTCCCCGGAGCTGCTGCACCTGGAAAATGACCTGGTGTTGGAAACCATTCTCTTAAACCCGCTGCTGGGAGAGCAAAACGCGCCCATCCGTTGCGCACTGCTGGATATTGCCCAGGGCTACCTGAGCCGGGAGCAGTTCAGCGCGCTTTATTGTGTGGGTAAGGCCTGCCTGGTGTTCCGCGAAATCCTCAGCGCCATTCCTGTCCGAACCATCACCCGGGAGGAGCGAATCAGCCAGGAAAAACGGAACAAGCGCCTCACTTCCCTCATCCGGTTTGTGGACGAAAATTATATGCACAAAATTCGCCTGTCGGATTTTGCGGAGGCGGAGGGCTTCTCCATGAGCTATCTGTCCCATTTTATTAAGGGGACACTGAACCAGAGCTTCCAGGAATATGTCAATTCCGTCCGGGTCAATTGTGCCTGTAAGCTCATTTCCGGTGGGGAGGAAAAGCTCACCGCTGTGAGCATGGCTTCCGGATTTTCGGACTACCGCTATTTTTCCGCTGCCTTCAAAAGCCAGTTTGGCATGACCCCCGAGCAGTATAAGCTTTCCCTGAAAAAGCCGGAAAATGCAGTCATTCACCATAGCATCCATTCTTTGGAGCAGTTTTATACCGACGAACAGAGCAAAGCCATCATTGCCGAGCTGCGCCGTTCCGCAACATAGGGCTGTCCATGAACGCTGTGCCTTGCGGTTTTATCATCCCGCTGTCGGAAAAGTATTGTTGCACAAACCGTTGCCGCGAAAAATGGTTGAAACGCTGAAAAAATGAAAAAAGCTACTTTGTCTAGTAAAAAGCAGCAGGAGGGGCTTGCGGGAAGCACAGGTCTGTATTACACTCTAAGTATCATCTGAAGGTGCGGCGCTGCCGCTGCGCCAATTTGAAGGAGGCATTTCCATGCAGTATTTTATCGGTATTGACCTGGGCACATCCGCAGTGAAGCTCTTGCTGGTGGACAGCACCGGCAAGATTTGCAGCACCGTTTCCCGGGAGTATCCGCTGTATTTTCCTCATCCCGGCTGGTCGGAGCAGAACCCCGAGGACTGGTGGACTGCGGTGCAGGACGGCCTGAAGGAGCTGACGAAGAATATTTCTGCCGCCGATGTGGCTGGCATTGGCTGCGGCGGTCAGATGCACGGCCTGGTTATCCTGGATGAAAATGACCAGGTAATCCGCCCTGCCATCCTGTGGAATGATGGCCGCACCTATCAGGAGGTTGCATACCTCAACGATGTCATTGGCAAGAAGAAGCTGTCCCAGCTGACGGCAAACATCGCTTTTGCCGGATTCACCGCGCCCAAGCTGCTGTGGGTGCAGAAAAACGAGCCGGAGAACTTTAAGCGCATTTGCAAGATTATGCTGCCCAAGGACTTCATCAACTACAAGCTCACCGGTGTTCACGCCTGTGATTATTCCGATGCCTCCGGTATGCTGCTGCTGGACGTGGAGCATAAGTGCTGGTCCCAGGAGATGCTGGACATCTGCGGCGTGTCCCTGAGCCAGATGCCCAAGCTGTTCGAGAGCTACGAGGTTATCGGCAATGTGACGGCGGACATTGGCCTGCCCAAAACTGCCAAGGTGGTGGGCGGCGCCGGCGACAATGCGGCAGCCGCTGTGGGTACCGGTACGGTGGGCGATGGCGCCTGCAATATCAGCCTGGGTACATCCGGTACGGTGTTTATTTCCTCCGAAAAGTTCGGCGTGGACGAGACCAACGGTCTGCACGCCTTCGCCCATGCCGATGGCCGCTATCATCTGATGGGCTGTATGCTCTCCGCTGCCAGCTGCAACAAGTGGCTGTGCGACGAGATTCTGCAAACCAAGGATTATCCCGGGGAGCAGAAGGACATCACCCCGGAAAAGCTGGGCAACAACCGGGTTTATTTCCTGCCCTATCTGATGGGCGAGCGCAGCCCCATCAATGATACCAACGCCCGTGCCACCTTCCTGGGCATGAGCATGGATACCACCCGTTCCGATATGGTTCAGGCGGTGCTGGAGGGCGTGGCCTTTGCCATCCGTGACAGCTTCGAGGTTGCAAAGGGCCTGGGCATTCGGATTCAGCGCTCCAAGGTCTGCGGCGGCGGTGCCAAAAGCCCCCTGTGGCGGCAGATTTTTGCCAACGTACTGAACCTGCCGCTGGACATTCCACAGACCGAAGAAGGCCCCAGCTACGGCGGTGCCATGCTGGCGATGGTGGGCTGCGGCCTGTATCCCAGCGTCAAGGATTGCGCCGATGCGCTGGTCAGCGTCCGGGAGACGGTTCTGCCCGATCCTGCCATTGCTGCCCGCTATGAAAAGCAGTACCAGAACTTTAAGGAAATCTATCCTGCCCTCAAGCCCTTGTTTGCAAAGCTTCAGGAGCAGTAAGAATCACATCGTTAAGAGCCGCCCTCTCTCGGGCGGCTCTGCTTATTTTTGCGGCGGATTGCGTCTGCGAAAAATTTATGCTATGATTTGAAAAAATTTTTGTCTGCTTTGAGGAACGGTTAAGGTTTCTCCGGTATACTGTGTTCAGACAAAGGACAGGGGCGTAGAAAATGAAAATTCTGATTGCGGAAGATGACCATTCTCTGCGGCGGGTGCTTAGTGCCATGCTGCAAAAGAACTGCTACACGGTGGATGCCGTGGACAATGGCGGCGATGCTCTGGAATATCTGCGCAGCGGCCAGTATGACGGGGCAATCCTGGACGTGATGATGCCCGTCATGGATGGCGTTTCCGTGCTGAACGCCGCCCGCCGGGAAGGGAATGCTACCCCCATTTTGCTGTTGACCGCCAAATCCCAGGTGGACGATAAAATCGCGGGGCTGGACGCAGGAGCCAATGACTATCTCACAAAGCCCTTTGATATGCGGGAGCTGTTGGCTCGCCTCCGGGTGCTTACCCGGCGGGAAAATGCCCAAAATAGCAGCCTGATTACCTTTGGCAATGTTACGCTGAACACCGCGTCCTTTGCGCTCTCTGCTCCGGGCGGAAACTATCCCCTGGGCAATAAGGAGTACCAGACCATGCTCCTGTTTTTGCGAAATCCCAATACTTTGCTGTCCCCGGGCCGCATTCTGGAAAATATTTGGGGCCCGGACAGCCGCGCAGAGGAGAATACGGTGTGGACGTATATTTCCTACCTCCGCCGCAAGCTGGAAGCCATCGGTGCCGATGTGGGGATTCGCACCAGGCGGGGCTGCGGCTATGTATTGGAGGAGAAAAAATGAAGTTGAAGCACCATTTGCAAATCCGCTTTGTGCTGCTGGCCGCCCTGGCGCTGCTGGTCACCCAGGTACTCATTGTCGGCATGAGCCTCAATCTGAGCTATCAGAAGATGTGCCTGCGAGCTGACGAACTGATTCTGCAAATCAGCAAAGATCCCGCTGCCGCCGGTGACGTGCGGTATTTTAAGGTCACAAAGGCGGGCGACACGGTGGAGGCGGACGTGAGTCACACGGCGCTGGTCACCCGGCAAAAGGCTGTTGCCTGTGCCCAGCAGGTGCTCTCATCCGGCAAAAGCCGGGGATATTTGGATGACTACCGTTTCCTGGTGCATCGGGGCGAAAAGGAAATCTCCATTACATTTCTGTCAAGCATCATCACCCATCGGGCATTCCAGAAAAATGCAGCGCTTCTGATTGAAGTTTCCTTGGGCGGCGTTGCTATGATGACCCTGTTTCTCTCCCTTATATCGGCGCGGGTGGTGGAGCCCCTGGTCAAAAACCGTGAAAAGCAAAAGGAGTTTATTACTTCCGCCAGCCACGCTCTGAAAACGCCGGTGACGGTGGTGCAGGCCGATGCCCAAATGCTGGAATTGGAGACGGGGGAAAGCGAGTGGCTATCGGACATTCTGCTGCAAACGAAACGCATGACCGACATGACCCAGCGCCTGGTGTACCTCTCCCGGCTGGAAGAACAGGAGAAAAAGATGGAAAAAATGAATTTCCCTCTGTCCGATGCCCTGAGGCAGGTCTGCGAATCCTTCCGGGGAATCGCGACGGGGAGCGGAAAACACTTCCAAGTGAACATCACCCCCGGCATTGCCTTTTGCGGGGACGAGAGAGCCATTCGGGAAATGATGAACGTACTGCTGGACAATGCATTTAAATACGTTGCGCCCACCGGCACCATTCAAGTCCGGGTAGAGCGGGAGGGACGGTATGTCAAAATCACGGTGGAGAATACCGTGGCGAATATGAAACCGGAGCAACTGGAACATCTGACGGGGCGCTTTGCCCGTGGCTCCGACCAGCCCGGCGGCTTTGGAATCGGCTTGTCCGTGGCGCAGGCCGTGACGGAAAATCACCGTGGCAAGCTGGTCTTAGAGCTGCCGGAAGGAAATGTGTTCCGCGTTACGGCATTGCTGCGATAATACGAAAGGAAAAAGCAAAATGAAACGAATCCTTGTTTTGGCCTTGGCGTTTACTGTCCTCGTTTTTTCAGGATACCCTCTGGACGGCCATGTGCAAATTGTGGCTTCCGCTACCGCCACCGCCGCCATGGAAGCGTGCTGTGATGACGAAACGGACTTGAATTACTACCTTTACACCCCGGAAAATTCCGCCGAGGGAATGCCGCTGATTGTGTATCTGCATGGCGGCAGTGGGAAGGGGAGAAGCCTCAGCCTTTTGACGGATGTGGATGGTTTCCCTCAGTATCTCCAGCAGGGGCTTCTGGCTCCCCATGCTTATGTGCTGCTGCCGCAGCTGCCGGAAAGCCAGCGGGGGTGGGAGCAGGTTGGCGAAAAGCTGGTAACGCTGATTCAAAAGACCGTGAAGGCGTATTCCCTGGATGAAAAGAATATTTCCCTCACCGGTCACAGCATGGGCGGCAGCGGCACTTGGAGCCTGGCGCTGTCCTATCCCCAACTGTTTGCACGAATTGCTCCGCTTTCCGGTGCCCTTCGCACGCAGGATGTAATGGCACTTCAAAATATGGCGGTTTGGGCATTCGTGGGGGCAGAGGATACCATTGTGCCGCCTGCCAGCTCTCAAAATGCGGTTGCAACACTGGCGCTTTTTGGGGTGGATGCTCAGATTACCACCTTTGCCGGTGCCGACCACTTCGATGTTCCGGCTCTGACCTATTTGGATGATTCCATTGGCCTGCTGCCGTGGCTTACGGGAAAAGGAGCGGCAACCGTCGGCACCGTCGGGCAGAAACAAGAGCTGCCCCCTATCAGTCGAAATAAAAGGAACCGGCGCGCAGTCCCTTTTATGATAAATAAAACCGATATCTTTCACTAAAAAGGAGAATATCTCATGATGAAAACCAAAAATTTTGCTGCTGCCTTGGCTGCCCTCAGCCTCTGCACCGCTTTGACTGTGGGTGCTTCCGCAGCAAGTATGAAGTCCGGCATGGTCAATGGAATGGTCAACGGCATGAAGTCCGGCATGGTCAGCGGTATGGTCAATGGAACCGTCCGTGGAATGATCAATGGCAACATGGCGCATGAACTGAAACACGGTGCAGTCAACGGTCTGAAGAACGGCACCGCTGATGGCCTGAAGAACGGCGCAGTCAACGGACTGAAGAACGGTGCCGCTGATGGCCTGAAGAATGGCGCAGTCAACGGCCTGAAGAACGGCACCGCTGATGGCCTGAAGAATGGCGCAGTGAATGGCATGAATAACGGCCTGGTTAGCGGCCTGAAGAACGGACAGATGCGGTAAATCAGCCGGGGGCAGTTTGCAAGAACTGCCCCTGGTTTGCTGCACATCCTCCATCTGCCGGGGCGTGGAGGGAACGGTTTTGTAGAAAGTGAGAAAATTCCAGAAACCTCTTGTAAAAGGGCATCAATTATGATAACATTGTATGGATTTTGTATTGATTCCCTTTGAGGAGGATTTTTTTATGCGTTTTGCTCCCACATAGCCTTCTTCTGGAGTAAACGAACCCATATACCGTTACTTTTGCTTTGGAGGAACAACAATGACTGAACTGGAAACTCAAATCAGCCGCCGCCGGACCTTTGCCATCATTTCTCACCCCGACGCCGGTAAAACAACTTTAACCGAAAAATTCCTGCTTTACGGCGGTGCCATTGCCCAGGCCGGCGTGGTCAAGGGCAAGAAAAATTCCCGGGCTGCCACCTCTGACTGGATGGAAATTGAAAAGCAGCGTGGTATCTCCGTCACATCCTCTGTGATGCAGTTCCAGTATAACGGCTTCTGCATCAACATCCTGGATACCCCGGGTCACCAGGACTTCTCCGAGGATACCTATCGTACCCTGATGGCCGCCGACTCTGCCGTGATGGTCATCGATGGCGCCAAGGGCGTGGAGCCCCAGACCCGGAAGCTCTTTAAGGTCTGCGCCATGCGCCATATCCCCATTTTTACCTTTATCAACAAGATGGACCGGGAGGCGAAAGATCCCTTTGACCTGCTGGACGAATTGGAGCGGGAGCTGGGCATCGAAACCTATGCCATGAACTGGCCCATCGGTTCCGGAAAGGATTTCCAGGGCGTGTATGACCGGGAAAAGAGCCAGCTGCTGTTTTTCTCCGGCATCTCAGGCAAGAATAAGGCCGCCAAGCACGAAATTGACCTCTATGACCCTGCCGTTGCCCAGCTGCTGGACAGCGAGGCAAAGCATCAGCAGCTGATTGACGATGTGGAGCTGCTGTCCGCAGGACGGGAGTTGGATATTGATGAAGTAAAGCACGGCCAGCTCAGCCCTGTGTTCTTCGGCTCTGCCCTGACCAATTTCGGCATTGAGCCTTTCCTGGAATCCTTCCTGAAAATGACCCCGCCCCCGCTGCCCCGTGTGGCAGACTGCGGCGAGATTGACACCTTCAGCCCGGATTTTTCCGCTTTTGTCTTTAAGATTCAGGCCAATATGAACAAGGCACACCGGGATCGCCTGGCATTCATGCGCATTTGCTCCGGCAAGTTCCAGCGGGACGCAGAATACTACCATGTGCAGACCGGGCGCAAGATGCGTCTGTCCCAGCCTCAGCAGTTGATGGCTGCCGAGCGTGAAATTGTGGAGGAGGCCTACGCCGGTGACGTAATTGGTGTGTTCGACCCGGGCATTTTCTCCATTGGCGATACCATTACCGTCCCGGGGAAGAAGTTTAAGTATTCCGGCATCCCCGTGTTTGCGCCGGAGCATTTCTCCCGGGTTTCCGCCAAGGATTCCATGAAGCGCAAGCAGTTTGTCAAGGGAACGGAGCAGATTGCCCAGGAGGGTGCCATTCAGATTTTCAAAGTACCCAATTCCGGTATGGAGGAGGTCATTGTGGGCGTGGTGGGTACCTTGCAGTTTGACGTGTTTGAGTACCGCATGAAAAATGAGTATGGCGTGGATTTGCGCATGGAGGGGCTGCCCTATGAGGAAATCCGCCTCATTGACAAGTACCCCGGTGACCTGAGTGACCTGAACCTGGGCAGCGATGCAGAGCTGCTGGAAGACTACCGTGGGCGGAATCTGCTGGTATTCACAAGCTTTTGGGCCATTGATTTCACCTGCCGCCGGAACCCCGGTTTGGAGCTGTCCGAGATTGTGGTCTCAGAGGGATAAACCATGCATCCTGTGAAGCATTTTAATACCATCACAGCCCACCATATGCGGGTGCTGGAGGGATGCTTCCGGGTTGGGCTGTACTGGCAGGGGCTGACCCATGACCTGTCCAAGTATTCCGTCACGGAATTCTGGCGGGGGGCACGCTACTACCAGGGCACCCGCAGCCCCAACGCCGAGGAGCGGGAGGAAAAGGGTTACAGTGAGGCGTGGATGCACCACAAGGGACGCAACCGCCACCACTATGAGTATTGGACGGATATTAACCCCCATTCCCGCCGCTATGAGCCGGTGGAGATGCCCCGGAAATACCTGGTGGAAATGGTGATGGATCGCCGGGCTGCCTGCAAGACCTACCAGGGGAAAAACTACCATCCCGGCTCTGAACTGGAATACCTGGAAAGAAGCCGGGAGCGGCTGGAAATGCACCCGGAAACATTGCACCAGCTGACCTACATCCTGACCATGCTCCGGGATGAGGGAGAAAAGCCCACGTTTTGTTATCTGCGGGAGAGCGTCCTGAAAGGGAAGCCCTTCCCCTGGGAATAAGCCAAAGGAGGACGGATTTTCCGCCCTCCTTTGCATTTTCGTGCGCCCCCACAGGACGTTCCCTTATTCGCCGCGCAGCGCGTTGTCCGGCGGCACTGCCGCCCACCCAAACATTAAGATTCCTGTAAGATATTCCCATGTTCGTTGACAGAAAAAACCGCCTGTGCTATGGTATTGGTAGAATCAAAAAGACGGAAAGGATGGAAATTATGAAACACCCTGTTTTCAAAAAAAGCGTCCTCCTGGTGCTGTGCCTGCTGGCGGCTCTTGGGCTGTGCGGTATGGCCGCCGCAGAGGAAACCGCACCGGAACAGACCCGGGTCGAAGTTTTCACCGTGGATGAATTTCTGGATGCCATCGCCCCCAATACGGAAATCGTCCTGGCCACCGGCGAATATAACCTGACCAAAGCGACGGGCTATTCCCGCAGCAACAGCGCCTATTACCATTGGGAGGGCGGCTATGACGGCTATGAGCTGGTTATCACCGATGTGGAAAACCTCTCCATTGTCGGCGGCGACCCCAACGCCGTGACTATCTCCACCGAACCCCGATACGCCAACGTCCTGCGCTTTGACAACGTGGACGGCGTGACGCTCTCCAATCTGGTGGTGGGGCACACCCGGGAGCAGGGCTACTGCACCGGCGGCGTGCTGTACTTCGACAGCTCACGCAATGTGGAAATCCAGAATTGCCGCCTCTATGGCTGCGGCACCATGGGTGTGCAGCTATACAGCTGCAAGGGTGTCCATGTGGACGGTTCCGAAATCTATGAGTGCAGCTATGGCTGCATCGAAGTAACCGGCAGCGAAAACGTGCTGTTTGAAAACAGCAAATTCCGGGACTGCGAGGTTGTCATGGAGGGCTTCGCCATCCACAGCTCCCGGAATGTGGCCATCATCAATTCGGAAATCTGCCGCAATAACGGCGGTGAATTTGCAGCCCTGTTCGCATCTGACAGCGTGGGCGTGTACCTGGGCGGTCTGGACATCCACGATAATTTCACGGCAACGCTTTTCTCCAGCACCAGCATTCCCGTGACCCTGGATAGCTGCCGCGTCTCCATTACCGGAAAAATCAGCGAAGGCAAGATGCCCGTTGCACCCGATGGTATGGAGCTGAGCGCTGCCGACATCAAGTCCATGAAAATGCGGGCAGTCACCTGGGAGCCTGCGGTGTATGAGGATTTGCCCAAGCCCGAGGCAGGGGAGGACGGAAAGATTCACGTCTCCACCGTGGATGAATTTTTGGCAGCGCTGGGGAGCGATACCACCATTTTCCTGGAGCCGGGGGAATATAATCTCACTGCCGCCTCTAGTTACGGCGGCCTGGGCGGCAGCTGCTACAGTTGGGAGAACACCTATGTGGACGGCTACCAGCTGCTGATTCGCGGCATCAGCAATCTGACCATTGAGGCAGAGAGCGCCGACACCACCTCTATTGTCACAGATCCTCGCTATGCCAATGTGCTGTATTTCTACGGCGTGGACAATCTGACCCTGCGCGGCGTGAAGGTTGGTCACAACGAGGGGCCCGGTGTCTGCTCCGGCGGCGTGGTACAGCTGGAATACTGCCGCAATGCGCTTCTCGAGGGCTGCAAGCTCTTTGGCTGCGGCACCATCGGCGTGAATGCCATCTGCTGTGGGGGGCTGACCGTGAACCAATGCGAAATTTATGAATGCAGCTCCAGCGGCATCACCCTTTTGAACTGCGAAGGGGTGTTGGCCGTGGAGTGCGATTTCCATGACATTGGCGAGGGAAAGAGCGACTATTTCTACGCCAGTGAGGACAGCCGGGATGTTTCAATCAACGGGCAGGTTGTTCGCTGAGAGGAGTGCTTCCTCCGAAAAATAGAAATTGCCCTAGAATCCTTGTCTGATTGGTCTGCATTCAAACGGGAAAAGTGAAAACAAGAATATGTCATTGCAAACCACTCCAAAGCTTGGAAGTGCCGTGTTTTTTGCAGCGGACAGTGGTTTGCAGTGGCATTTCTTTTTTGCTTTTATAAGCGGTACTTTATTTCAGAAGATGACATTGCGGATGTAAATTTATCTAAATAAATACGACGTACATTGTATTGATTTCAATGCGATTATATGTTATCATTATACAAAATACCAATTAACAAGGCGGTCTTAACGCTATGGAACAGCCAAAAATCAGTGTCATTATTCCGGCTTATAATGCAGAAACATATTTAGAACCCTGTGTTCGCTCTGCATTGCAACAGACCTATCAAAATTTAGAAATTTTACTGATTGATGACGGCAGCACGGACAAAACCTGGGAGGTATGTCGGGCACTGGCCGCCGCAGACAGCCGGGTAAGGCCAATTCGCAAGGAGAATGGCGGCGTTTCCGCTGCCCGAAATGCAGGTATCGATGCGTCCACCGGCGCGCTGCTGTCTTTCCTGGATGCCGATGATATGCTGGAAGAAGGTGCGCTGGAATCTTTGCTGAAGGTGCAGCTGGATACCCACGCAGAAATTGTGGCGGCAAAGCTTGCGGATGGAACAGAGGCAGGGCGGCGGAGTGGGGAAGTTTTGATTTGGACGGGGACGGAAGCCCTTCAACGGTCGCTGGAAGACCACCCGCTGACTTACTCCGCCTGCGGTAAGCTCTATACCCGGAAAATCGTCGGTCAGACTCGCTTTCAGGAGGACATCCGCGTAAACGAAGACACTTTGTTTGTGTTCCAGCTCCTGTGCAAGCAGCCCCGGTTTGCCGGAATGGACGAAGTGCTGTATTTTTACCGCAAGAACCTTCAAAGCGCCTCTCGGGCGGTCTTCTCGGAAAAGTTTTTCGATATACTCAGGGTGTCGGAGCGCAAGGCGCAAATCATCGACAGTGACTTCCCCCAGCTGCAATCGGCAGCCCGGAATATGCGTCTGAAATCGGAAATGAGTCTGCTGAACAATTTGTCCTCCTGCCCGGGGCGCACTTATTGTCAGGCGGAAAAGCAGCTGCTTCATCAGATCCGGGAAAATAAGCAGTATTATCTCTCTGTCTCCCGGCGGGACGATATTCTGTTTTTCATCATGACCCACCACCTGTACTACCCCTTCAAGGTACTGAACTGTTTCCGCACCCGTCTGCAAAAGTAACCTGGATGAACGGATACGGAAATTTTTAACGGCTCATTCCTGAATGCTTTGCACATACCCGCTGTGAACGATTGCTTCACAGCGGGCTATTTCTGTCAAAAATTGGAAAAACGCCGACTTTTTCCGAAAAGGTTACATTTTGTGGTTGTTTCATTCCACCGTATGATGTATAATGCAAAATCGTATGGTTATGTTCTCTGACAAGGGAGTTATTTTTTATGAAAACTTGTGATATTTCCGAGTATCTCGTTCCGGGCAAGCGGGTGCACCTCATTGGCATCGGCGGCGTTTCCATGCGCCCCCTGGGACTGGTGCTCAAGGGGATGGGGCTGGAGGTTTCCGGCTCTGATATGAGCGCGTCCCTGTCCACGGATGAGCTGATTGAAAAAGGCATCCATGTGGACATTGGTCACCGGGCAGAAAATATCCGGGGCGCTGACTGTGTCATCCGCACTGCTGCAGCTCATAACGACAACCCTGAGATTGCCGCTGCCCGCAGCGCCGGTATTCCGGTATTCGAGCGGGCACAGGCCTGGGGCGAGATTATGAAGTCCTATAAAAATGCCATCTGCATCTCCGGCACTCACGGCAAAACGACTACTACCTCTATGATGACCCATATTCTCATGGAGGCCGATATGGATCCCACAGTGATGATTGGCGGATACCTGCCGCTGCTCCATGCGGGGCACCGGGTGGGTCACGGCGATACCATTGTGCTGGAAAGCTGTGAGTATTGCGATTCCTTTTTGAATTTCTTCCCCACCTTGGCAGTGGTGCTGAACGTGGAAGCAGACCACCTGGACTACTTCAAGGATTTGGCGGACATTCAAAAGTCCTTTCATAAGTTTGCCGAAATGGCCACCTTCGGCGTGGTGTCCAATGGCGATGACCCCCATACCGTAGAGGCCATGAAGGGCATCAAGCATCTGAGCTTCGGCCTGGGGGAGCAGAACCAGGTGCGGGCAGAGAATATCTCTTCTGATTGGCAGCATTTCGATGTGTTCATCAACGGAGCAGTTTACTGCCATGTGGATATGGGCGTGATGGGGCGGCATAATGCCCTCAATACGCTGGCCGCCGCCGCTGCCTCCTGGATGCTGGGCATCCCCGGCGAGGCTGTCACCCGCGGCGTGGCAGCGTTCCATGGGGCAGGCCGCCGCATGGAGCACAAGGGCACGTTTAACGGGGCGGAAGTGTATGATGACTATGCCCACCATCCCGATGAACTCCGCGCCACCATCGAAACCGCCCGTACCATGGGTGCAAAGCGACTGGTGGTTGCCTTCCAGCCCCACACCTATTCCAGAACCAAGGCGCTGTTCCCGGACTTCGTGCGGGAGCTTTCCAAGGTGGACGTGCTGGTGCTGGCGGAGATTTATGCTGCCCGGGAGCGCAATGATTTTGGCATTTCTTCCCTGGATCTGGCGAAGGAGATTCCCGGCGCAGTCTATTGCCAGACTTTGCCGGATGTAACGGCGTATCTCCGCAGCCATGTGCAGCCCGGTGACCTGGTGCTCACCATTGGGGCAGGCGACATTTTTCGTGCCGGAGAAGCCCTGCTGAAGGATTAAGAAAAGAGGTTCTTTTTTTGAAAAAGTTAAGTGTTTGCATTCTGTTCGGCGGTGTCAGCCCCGAGCATGAGGTGTCTCTGCGCAGTGCGGAGTCGGTGCTCAATAACATCGACCATGATCGGTACAATGTCTTCCCTGTGGGCATTACCCGGGAAGGGGATTGGGTGCTCTACACGGGAAAGGATTATTCCCTTCTGCCCTCCGGTGAGTGGAAGGACTACCCCGGCAACCGTCGCGCCGCGATTTCCCCTGTTCGCGGCCAGGGGCTTCTGAGCTTCGAGGGCGACTGTGTAGTGCGGGAACGTATTGATGTGGTTTTCCCTGTTCTCCACGGCGAAAACGGCGAGGACGGCACCATCCAGGGGCTTTTGCAGCTGGCGGGGATTCCCTATGTGGGGCCTCATGTCTCCGCCTCCGCCGTTGCAATGGATAAAACATTGACAAAATTGGTTGCCGATCGGGCGGGCATTCCCCAGGCCGCCTGGGAGCTGGTCAACCGCAGCGAGCTGGACTGCCACATGGATGCTATCGTTGCCCGTCTGGAAGCCCGCTTTGCCTATCCCATGTTCGTCAAGCCTGCCGGAACCGGCTCCTCTGTGGGCGTTTCCAAAGCCGCTGACAGGGATGCACTGACCCATGGCTTGCTGAGTGCCGCTGTGTACGATAAAAAGGTGCTGGTGGAAGAATTTATCCGGGGCAGGGAAGTGGAGGTTGCCGTCATGGGCAACGACAGCCCTGTGGCCTCTGTTTGTGGCGAGATTGATTCCGGCGCGGAGTTCTATGATTACGAGGCAAAATATATCACCGATACCTCCGTTGCCTATATCCCTGCCCGCATCAGTGAGCAGACCTCCGAGCAGGTGCGGGATATGGCGGTTCGGGTTTATCAGGCGGTTGGCTGCCGCGGCCTTAGTCGGGTGGACTTTTTCGTCACCGAGGAGGGACAGGTGGTTTTCAACGAAATTAACACGATTCCCGGTTTTACCTCTATTTCCATGTACCCAAAGCTTTTTGCAGCCAGCGGCATTCCCTATGCCCAGCTGATTGATGAGCTGCTGCGCCTTGCCATGGAGGATGCTCAATGAAAACCCCGGTGATGCTCACCATTGAAGGGCGGCAGTCCTACGTGGGGCAGGAGCCGGAGATTATCCGCCTGGACACCGAGGGAACCATGGAGTTCCGGGATGGCGGCTGGGACATTACCTATGAGGAAAGTGAACTTACTGGCCTTTTAGGCGTGACCACCACCTTTCGGGTGGAACCGGGGCGGGTGACCCTGTCCCGTACCGGCAAGCTGTTCAGTACCATGGTGTTTCAGGAGGGCGTGTCCCACGATTCCCTTTATAAGATGGAGTTTGGGGCACTGATGATTACGGTTACAGCAACCCGCCTGTTCTTTGATATTACCCCCGATGGCGGCAGCCTGGATTTGGTATACCACATTGTTATTGAGGATTCCGAAGCCGGCGAAATCGATTATCATCTGGACATCCGCGCCGCCGAACAACCGCAGTAGGCGGCTCGCGGTGAGTTGCAGAGAGAATGATTGCCCGTATTTTGCGGTGCAGCCCCTGCAGCTTCACACTGGCGCAGTCCGCTCTAATTTCATATCCCCCACCGCAGGAATGGCGCACGGCTGTTCCTGCGCTTTTTGTTTGTTGAATCCGCGGGCTGTATGCGAATATAGTGAATAAAAATACAACAATCTAAGCGGTAAATGAATACGATTTTAAATAATAGTGTACAATACAAACAAAAAACAGAGAATAAACGATTCTAAGTGTGACGTAAATTACAAAATAATGTATAAAACATCGCTGAAATCAAATGACCATTGACATTTTTAGGAAACAGGAGTATGATTCCTTCATCAATGAATATTATTCACTTTGGAGGAATAAATATGAACAAGAACAATGTCAAAAAAGTCGTGCTTGCCTATTCCGGCGGCCTGGATACTTCTGTCATTATTCCCTGGCTGAAAGAGAATTACAACAATTGTGAGGTTATCGCCGTCTCCGGCAATGTCGGTCAGGCCGACGAGCTGGAGGGGCTGGAGGAGAAGGCAATCAAAACGGGCGCTTCCAAGCTCTATGTTTTGGATTTGACCGAGGAATACGCCGCTGATTATATCATGCCCTGCGTCAAGGCGGGCGCTGTTTATGAAGAGTATCTGCTGGGCACCAGCCATGCCCGCCCCTGCATTGCCAAGGGTCTGGTGGACATTGCTCTGAAGGAAGGCGCGGATGCCATCTGCCACGGCTGTACCGGCAAGGGCAACGATCAGGTTCGCTTTGAGTTGGCCATCAAGCATTTCGCCCCCAATATGCCTATCATCGCTCCCTGGCGGGAGTGGAACATCAAGTCCCGGGAGGAGGAGATTGAGTACGCCGAGGCACACAATATCCCCCTGAAAATCAATCGGGAGACCAACTACTCCAAGGATAAGAACCTCTGGCACCTGAGCCATGAGGGACTTGACCTGGAGGATACCGGCAACGAGCCTCAGTATGAAAAGCCCGGCTTTCTGGAAATGGGTGTCAGTCCCATTGATGCGCCGGATGTGCCCACCTATGTGACCATCGACTTTGAGAAGGGTATCCCTGTGGCTGTGGATGGTGAGAAGCTGACCCCCAAGGGTGTCATCCTCAAGCTCAACGAGCTGGGCGGCAAGAATGGCATCGGTCTGCTGGACATCGTGGAGAACCGGCTGGTGGGTATGAAGTGCCGCGGTGTTTATGAAACGCCGGGCGGCACCATCCTCTACAAAGCCCATTCCGTCCTGGAAACCCTGTGTTTGGATAAAATGACCATGCACGAGAAGCAGAAGATTGCCATTACCTTTGCAGAACTGGTCTATAACGGCCAGTGGTTCACCCCTCTGCGGGAGGCGCTGTCCGCCTTTGTGGATAAAACCCAGGAGAAGGTCAACGGCACTGTCCGCTTGAAGCTGTATAAGGGAAATATGATTAACGCCGGTGTCTGGAGTCCCAACTCCCTGTATTCCGAGGAGATTGCCACCTTTGGTGAAAGTGACTACAACCAGAAGGATGCAGAAGGCTTCATCAACCTCTATGGTCTGCCCATCAAGGTTCAGGCAATGGTGGACGGTAAGAAGTAACAAAAAGGAGCAGGGGCACATGACAAAACTGTGGGCTGGGCGTACCAGCGGCGAAACCAGTAAGCTGGCGGATGATTTTAATTCCTCCATCCATTTTGACAGCCGGATGTTCCGCCAGGACATCACCGGCAGTATGGCGCACGCAGCCATGCTGGGGGCGCAGGGCATTATCACCCGGCAGGAGGCCGAGCAAATTATCGGAGAACTGGAAAAAATTCTCGATGACCTTACCTCTGGGGCGCTTCCCTTTGACATGGCGTGCGAGGACATCCATATGTTCGTGGAGCAGGTGCTCACCAGCCGCATCGGCGATGTGGGCAAGAAGCTCCACACCGCCCGCAGCCGCAATGACCAGGTGGCGCTGGATTTCCGTATGTATCTCCGGGATGAAATCGACGAGATAACGGAGCTTGTCCGCCAGCTTGGGCAGGTGGTCACCGACAAGGCGGAAACCTATGCCGATGCCATCATGCCGGGCTACACCCACTTGCAGCGCGCCCAACCCATCACCTTCGGCCACCACCTGATGGCCTACGCCATGATGCTGCTGCGGGACCTGGGACGGCTTTCCGATTGCCGTCGGCGCATGAACGTGTCTCCCATCGGCAGCTGTGCGCTGGCCGGCACAACCTACCATACCGACCGGGTGTTTGAAGCGCAGCAGCTTGGCTTTGACGGCGTGTGCATGAACAGTATCGATGGCGTTTCCGACCGGGATTTCGCCATTGAGCTGCTGAGTGCCCTGTCCGTCCTCATGATGCACCTGTCCCGCTTTTCCGAGGAGGTCATTCTCTGGTGCAGCTGGGAGTTTAAGTTTGTGGAACTGTCCGACAGCTTCACCACCGGCTCCTCCATCATGCCTCAGAAGAAAAATCCCGATATGGCGGAGCTGTGCCGGGGCAAATGCGGCCGGGTTTACGGCGATTTGATGGCGCTGCTCACCGTCATGAAGGGGATTCCTTTGGCTTATAACAAGGATATGCAGGAGGACAAGGAGACCGTTTTTGATGCCTGCGATACCGTCAAAATGTGCCTGCGGGTTTTCACGGAGATGATTTCCGGCATGAAGGCACTGACTGCCAATATGCGCACAGCGGCACAAAAGGGCTTTATCAATGCCACGGATTTGGCAGACTACATGGTGCGAAAGGGCTTGCCCTTCCGCACGGCCTATAAGCTCTCCGGCCAGATTGTTGCGGACTGCATTGCCCGGAATTTGGTGCTGGAAGACTACCCGTTGGAGGATTACAAGGCCCATTCTCCCCTGATTGCGGAGGATGTTTATGAAGCGGTGGATCTGGCTGCCTGTGTGGAAAAGCGTGTCAGCCTGGGCGGCACCAGCGTCTCCTCCGTCCGTCAGCAGATTGAGTATGTCCGCAACCAGCTTCACCAGGACTGATTGTGGACTGAACATTGATCGTAAATTACAAAAGAAAGAGGAATTACGGATGAAAAAACTGTTCTGTGTTGCTATTTCCGTCCTGCTTTTGATGACGGTGCTCACCGCCTGCGGCAGCAGTAAGGGCGCATCCCTTGATAAAATCCAGAAGGCAGGAAAGCTGACCATTGCTACCAGCCCTGATTTTCCTCCCTTCGAGTCCCTTGATGGGGACGGAAAGGTAACGGGCATCGAAATTGATCTGCTGGAAAAGATTTGCCAGGAGTTGGGCGTGACGCTGGACATCCAGCAGATGGACTTTGATGCTGTGCTGCCCGGTGTTCAGGCAGGCAAGTTTGATATGGGCGTATCCGGCATCTCCGTTACCGAGAAGCGGCAGAAGAATGTGCTGTTCACCGATCCCTATTGCCTGGCAGCTCAGGCCATTGTGGTGGTGGAGGGCAGCTCCATTGCCAGCAAGGCTGACCTGGAGGGCAAGGCTGTCTCCGTTCAGACCGGCACCACTGCCGAGAGCTTCTGCAATGAAAACGGCTACAAGGTTTCTTCTTTCCAGGCCAACAACGATGCCCAGTCCGCACTGGTGCAGGGCAAGGTGGATGCCTGGGTCATTGACGACCTGACTGCTGCTGATATGGTTAAGGCCTATAACGCAGAGAACGACACCAAGCTGGTTGTCCTCTCTGAGCCAATGACCACCGAGCCTTACGCTCTGGCCATGGCCTTTGGCAGTGAAGACACCGTGAAAAAGGTCAACGAGATTCTCGGCAAGCTGCTCTCCGACGGTACCATCGCCGCCATTTTTGAGAAGTATGAGGCTCCCTTTACCTCTCCCCAAAATTGATGTAAATTCAACACGGACAGGGGTGCCCGGTTCATTCCGAGCACCCCCCGCTGTTCTTCGATTCCATTCACGACGGAGGCGAATACGATGACCGCTTGGTTCACCAAACTCTATGATACCCTGAACGCATGGCTGGGGAAGCTCTATGAGACGTTCATTGCAACCAACTATTACACCATGATGCTGGACGGCCTGAAAAATACCGTTATCATCACCCTGGGGGCGCTGGTGATTGGTGTCCTCATCGGCACCATGATTGCCATTGTCAAATATCTTGCCGAGGATGCTCCTGCCTGGAAACCCCTGGCTGTCCTGTGCGACATTTACGTCACCGTCATTCGCGGTGTCCCTGTGGTGGTGCTGCTGCTGGTGTTTTATTTTATCATTCTTACCTCGGCCAACGGTATTTTTGTTGCAATCCTTACCTTTGGCATCAATTCCGGTGCCTACATGGCGGAGCTGGTGCGCGGCGGCATCGGCTCTGTGGATGCCGGACAGGCGGAGGCCTCCCGCAGTTTGGGTCTTTCCAGATTTCAAACCATGCGCAAGGTCATCTTGCCCCAGGCTGTCCGCTATATCCTGCCCGCCATTGGCAATGAGCTGATTGCGCTGCTGAAGGAAACCTCCGTCGCCGGTTATGTTGCGGTTGTTGACCTGACCCGTGCGGGCAATCTGGTGCGCAACAATACCTATGATGCGGTCAATCCGCTGCTGATTGTGGCAGCAACCTACCTGATTTTGGTGGTAGGGCTGTCTCGGATTCTCAGGGGCTTTGAGAACCGCATGGCTGCTAAAATCAATTCTAAATAAGGAGTTATCCCCTATGGAAAGTATCAAAGGACAAAGTTTTCTCAAGCTGCTGGATTTCTCCCCCGCCCAGATGGAGTATTTGCTGGATTTGGCAGCGGACTTAAAGGCAAAGAAAAAGCAGGGCATCTCCCACGAATACTGCAAGGGAAAGAACGTTGCGCTGATTTTTGAGAAGACCTCCACCCGCACCCGCTGTGCCTTTGAGGTTGCCGCCTATGACCTGGGAATGCACTGCACCTTCCTGGATCCCTCCGCCTCTCAGATTGGAAAGAAGGAGAGCATTGCCGATACCGCCCGGGTGCTGGGACGGATGTACGACGGAATCGAGTACCGGGGTTACGGGCAGAAAATTGTGGAGAATTTGAGTAAGTTCGCCGGTGTCCCGGTGTGGAACGGCCTGACCAATGAATTTCACCCCACCCAGATTCTGGCGGACTTTTTGACCATCCGGGAGCATTTCGGCTCTCTCCGGGGCAAGAAACTGGTGTATATGGGGGATGCCCGCTATAACATGGGCAATTCTCTTATGGTGGGCTGCTCCAAAATGGGAATGCATTTCGTCGCGTGTGCCCCGGAAAAGTATTTTCCCAATCGGGCATTGGTGGCGGAGTGTCAGGCCATTGCTGCTGAGACCGGCGCTATGCTGGAGTTTTGCACCGACCCGATGGAGGCAACCAAAAATGCGGACGTTATTTACACCGATGTGTGGGTTTCCATGGGCGAGCCGGACGAGGTGTGGCAGGAGCGTATCACCGACCTGACCCCTTATCGTGTGACGGAGGCGCTGATGGAGAATGCAGGAGTTCAGTGCCGCTTTATGCACTGCTTGCCTGCGTTCCATGATTTAGGCACCACCATTGGCCAGAAGATTCAGCAAAAGTTTGGCATCTCCTGCATGGAAGTCACTGACGGAGTGTTTGAGGGCGTTCAGTCCATCGTCTTTGATGAGGCCGAAAACAGAATGCACACCATCAAGGCCGTCATGGCCGCTACCTTGGCCTAAGCAGCGGCGCGAAGCGTCCACGGCTCTGGGTGTTGCAGAGCATGGCGAATCGCAAAGAGGTGTCAAACGGGTGAGGGGAAGGCCTCGAATTGTGGTTTTATGTAAAATTCATTCCGCCGGGGATTCTTCTTCGGCGGAATTTTTGTTGACTCTGAAAACCGGTCTGCTATAATAA
>ERZ1034952.717-NODE-717-length-29562-cov-6.843020_pt1 | contig 29562 bp, 28 predicted proteins | sample MGYA00520625_ERZ1034952 | MGnify/ENA primary metagenome ERZ1034952 (study PRJEB33766, sample SAMN09781773) | gut metagenome | biome: gut microbiome | host: Homo sapiens | place: Madagascar | study: EMG produced TPA metagenomics assembly of the PRJNA485056 data set... | reverse complement strand
TTTCTTTCACGAATTGTTTACAACACGTTCACATTTCGCCGTTTATTGTATCAACCACTGTATGCAGAGCATTAAAATACTCACTTTCTTTTCCGGCAGATGGCTTTGCAAGCTTATAGTGCAGCTTTGGCTTATCCTGATTCGGCAAAAACATTTCACCCTTGCTTTGACTTATCAAATCTATCACAGGCTGCATGGGCGGCAGATTCTTTTCATCAAATCTGAAAATTACCTGAGCGCTGCTGCCTGTTATCTCAGCAATGCCACAGCGGCGTGCCGAATTTTTGATAAAGGCGATTTCCATAAGATTATGCACCGTCTGAGGTACCGTACCGTAACGATCCTCAATCTCATCATACACATCATAAAATCCGTCAACGCTGTCAATCGCCGCAATACGCTTATATGCTCCGATTCGCTGGCTGTGGCTTTGGATATAGCTTTCCGGGATAAATGCCGATACCGGCAAATCTATCAAAGTTTCCGTTTCCGGCTGCTCAGGCTCGCCTTTTTGCTCTCTGACCGCCTGTTCCAAAAGCTGACAGTACATTTCATATCCCACCGCGTCAAGATGCCCATGCTGCTGCGCTCCTATCAGGTTTCCCGTTCCGCGGATTTCCAAATCCCTCATGGCTATTTTAAATCCGGACCCAAACTCAGTAAATTCCTTGATTGCCAAAAGCCGTTTCTCAGCTTCCTCTGTAAGCGCCTTATTGCGCCTGAATGTAAGGTAAGCATACGCAAGCCTGTTTGACCGTCCGACTCTGCCGCGCAGCTGATACAGCTGTGCAAGTCCCAGACGGTCTGCGTTCTCTATTATTATGGTATTGACATTTGCAATATCCAAGCCTGTTTCAATTATTGTGGTGCAGACCAAAATATCAATGTCTCCGTCCGACACCTCCATCATGATTTCCTCCAGCTCACGCTCGTGCATCTGCCCGTGAGCCACCGCTACTCTTGCATCCGGCACAAGTTCCGCAAGACGGTTTGCCTCTCTGTATATCCCCTCAACACGGTTATACAGATAATATACCTGTCCGCCTCTGCCGATTTCCTTCATTATCGCATCACGAATAAGGTTTTCATCATATTCCGCAACATAAGTTGCAACGGGATAACGCTCTCCCGGCGGCTCGTTTATGATACTCATATCACGTATTCCGCTAAGGCTCATATGCAGTGTTCTTGGAATCGGCGTTGCCGACATTGTCAATACGTCTATGTCCTTACGCAGTTCTTTTAAACGTTCCTTATGCGCCACCCCGAATCGCTGTTCCTCATCTATAACCAAAAGTCCCAGCTTTTTAAACCTAACCTCCTTGCCAAGAAGCTTATGTGTACCGATAACAATATCTGTTTCGCCTGTTTCAAGTTCTTTAAGTACCGACTTTTTATATGCGCCGGTCGTGAACCTTGAAAGCATATCTACCTGAATCGGATACTGCAGCATGCGCTGTTTAAAATTGTTATAATGCTGCGCGGCAAGAATGGTTGTCGGCACAAGGTATGCCACCTGATACCCGCTCATCACGGCTTTAAACGCCGCGCGCATAGCGACCTCTGTCTTGCCGTAGCCTACATCTCCGCACAAAAGTCTGTCCATAGGACACGGCTTTTCCATATCCGCCTTTACTTCTTCTATACTCCTCAGCTGATCAGAGGTTTCCTCATAAGGGAATGACGCCTCAAAATTTCTCTGCCATTCTGTGTCCTTGTCAAAGGCTATACCCGTACTGTTGCTGCGCTTTGCATACAATGCAATAAGCTTTTTTGCCATATCTGCCGTTGCCGCTTTAACTCTTTGTCTTGTAGCGTTCCATTCCGTTCCGCCAAGCTTGTTCAGCTTAATTCTTGTACCGCCGCCGCTGTACTTAAACACCATATCCAGCTGGTCTGCCGGCACATAAAGTATATCTGTTCCCTTATACTGAATTTTCAGATAGTCCTTCTGAACGCCGTCAACATTCAGTCTTGTTATTCCGGTATACTGACCTATTCCGTGATTCTGATGAACTATATAATCTCCCGGCTTTAAATCCGTAAAACCGGAAATCTTCTCTCCTGTTTTGCCGCGCAGACGTCTGCGTTTCTTCTTTTCCTCGCCGAATATTTCTCTGTCGCCTATTATTGCCGCACGGATCAAAGGATATTCAAAGCCCCTTTGTATACTGCCATGCGTCACAACAATTCCGCCCGGCGCCGGAAGCTCGGTAAGCTTTTGCTGATACGAACATCTTATTCCCTCCTCGTCCAGGCGTTCGGCAAGGTTTTCGGCTCTCACCTGCGAACCGGCAAGGATTATCGTCCTGTATATGTTCTGTTTATAAAAACGCAGCGCATCCGTTAAAAAGTCAAGCTTACCCTGAAAGCCGTTAAGACTTTTTACCGTAAAGCTGTGTGTTCTCGCCGGACGATATTCCGCAGCGCTTCTGCTGATGCCGCTTATTCCGACAAGTCTGCCTTTTGCCGCCATGTGCATAATCTCTTTATACGGCGTATAATAGTTATACTTTCCTCCGTGCAAAACTCCGTACTCCGTCAGGCGGCATAATTCCTCCTGCATATGTGTTTCGTTTTTTTGAACAGCCTCCTCTATCGCTGCAGGCTCATCCCAGAATATAATATAATCGGACGGTATATAATCAAGAAGGCACGGAAGCTTATCATATATATACGGAATATATTTATCGAGCGACGGAAAATACATTCCCTGTTCAATGCGTTCCGCATCACGCTTAAGGCTCTTTGCAAGCTTTTGCCCACGTTCGTCCGATTTATCAGTACCGCTGATTAAGCTTTTCAGCTTTAACACAAGTGCTGCGCGCTGCTCGTCCGAAAGCAAAAGCTCACGTACAGGATAGATGCTGATTTTATCAATTTTTTCGGTAGTGCGCTGTGACTGCGGATCGAACAAACGAATTGAATCAACCTCTGTATCAAAAAACTCTATTCTGGCAGGAGCATCATATTCACCGGCACACGGATATATATCAAGTATACCGCCGCGTATGCTGAACTGCCCCTCTCCCTCAACCATTTCCTCTCTTTTATAACCGAGTGAAGTCAGCATTTTGGCAGCTGTTTCAAGTTCTATATCCAAGCCTACCTCAAACTCCGGAATTCCGTTTTTAAAAACTTCCGGCGGCGGCACAAATCCCGTCACAGCCTCCGCAGAGGTAACGACAAGCATCGGTTTTTCCGCCGACGTCAGCCGTCTTAAAAGCTCAAGTCTTGCTTTGGTTACATCTCTGCCGCGCGCCTCCGCATCATAAAACATAAGCTCTGTTTCCGGAAACAAATCCACATCATTTTCCGTAAAATATTTTAAATCGGAATAAAGCCGTTTTGCAGCATCCGCAGTCGCTGTCACGGCTAAACCGCCGGCGTTCAGCTTTCTGCAGGCACACGAAATAAGGTGTGCCCTGACCGAATCCGACACACCCAATACGCTTACCGGCGTTTTACCGGCTTTTAAATCTGCAGTAAATTCAGAAAATTCTGCAAGCTCATTTAATAATTTCAAATAAGCGTCCATATATTACACTCTTTTCAGCCATTAAATTTATTCATGGCGGATTTTGCACCGCAGACTATGATTTCTTCAACAGCCTCCGCTACACGGATAACCGATTTTATAAGAACTTCGGTATCTTCTTTTGAAAACCTGCCCAAGACATAGTCCTTTATGTCATATTCACTGTGCTGCGGAGCGCCTATACCGATTTTTATTCTCGGAAAGACATTAGTCTGCAGCTGATATATTATATTTTTAATTCCGTTATGACCTCCGGCGCTACCCTTTTCTCTGATACGCAGCTTTCCGACAGGCAGTGACAAATCGTCATATATTACTATTATGTTTTCATCATCAAGCTTATACCAGTCTGCAAGCTCTCTGACGCTTTCTCCGCTGAGGTTCATATACGTCTGCGGCTTTGCGACTATTACCTTTTCTCCGCCGATAAAGCCGTCGCCGTATACCGCGCGGAACTTTTCCTTTGTCAGCTTAATATCATACTTTGCACATATTGCGTCAGCTGCTTCAAAGCCTATATTATGCCGCGTCCCGACATAATCCCTGCCCGGATTGCCAAGTCCAACTATCAAATACATCTGTTATTTAGTCCTTCTTTCTGTTCTTTTCAACCCAGCCGTCTTTGTTCACCTGTCTTGCGCGTGCAATGGCAAGAGCGTTTTCCGGCACTCTGTCAGTTATGGTAGAACCTGCAGCAGTATACGCTCCCTTTTCTACCGTAACAGGTGACACAAGATTGCTGTTGCAGCCGATAAAGCAGTCATCCTCTATGGTCGTTCTGTGCTTTGATATGCCGTCATAGTTGACAACAACGGTTCCGCAGCCGAAATTAACCCGTTTGCCGACATCTGCGTCACCGACATATGTCAGGTGCGCTACCTTTGTTCCGTCATCTATCACCGCATTTTTTATCTCTACAAAGTCGCCTATTTTTATATTGCTGCCTATTTTTGAATTTGGACGTATATACGCAAACGGGCCGACATTTGTATTATCACCCACAATACTGTCAACGGCAACCGAATACTGCATTTCTGTTCCGTTACCGATTTTACAGCTTGTTATCCGGCTGTTTGGCCCTATTATACACCCCTCACCTATTTCGGTATTACCCTCTAAAATCGTTCCCGGATATATAACAGTATCTCTGCCGACCTTTACATCAGCCTCTGCGCGTACAGATGACGGATTTATCACGCACACGCCGTCCTGCATAAGTTCCTTTATCTTTCTTGCATTAAGCAAAGCGTCAGCCTCGGCAAGCTGAATACGGTCATTTACTCCCATTGTTTCTTCAATATCTGCTATATATGTATCCGCAGTTTCCCCATCGCCGAGTAAAATTCCTATTACATCGGTAAGATAATATTCACCCTGCACGTTATCGTTTGTCAATCTTTTAAGGGCAGAAACCAGTTTTTGAATATCAAAAAGATACATTCCCGCATTTATTTCTTTTATCCTTTTTTCATTCTCGGACGCATCCTTCTGCTCCACTATGCAGGTCATCTTTCCGTCCTTGCGTACAATTCTGCCATAACCTGTCGGATCATCGGCAATCGCCGTTATAACCGTTATTGCCCTGCCGGAAGCCGTATGGCTTTCTATTGCATTTTTCAGTGTTTCGCCCTTTATGAGCGGTGTGTCACCGCTGAGCACCATAACCGCTCCGCTTTGCTCCTTTATTGCCTCAATTCCCTGCATAACCGCATGTCCCGTTCCAAGCTGCTCATACTGATATGCAAACTTTACTTTGCTGCCGAGATGCTGCTCAATCTCCTCGGCGCAGTGTCCGACAACAACTATATTTTCCTCTGCTCCCGCTTCCTTTGCCGCCTGCAGAATCCAATCAATCAATGCCTTGCCCGCTGCTTTTTGAAGCGGCTTTGCATGAGCCGACTTCATTCTTTTACCCTCGCCTGCCGCCATAATAATACTGTATAATGCCATTTATATATCCCTCCGGACTGAATTTATAATCATTAGGTATACATGCCTAAAATTATTTTATCATATATTACAGAAAAAATCAACCGCCGCTCAGTTTTGATAAAAAATGCTTTGTTTGTATATAAACGGATAACATATCAGTTTTTCCGAATCAAGATTTTCTTTATGCATATCAACAGCCGAAACACGGCTGTTTTCGTACGATGTGTAGTAATAAATACCTTTATCGGCATTGCAGCAGCTTGAATAAATGGTAATTTCGTTCTTACCATTCTCAAGTCGGCAGCAGCCGCGCTGTTGTTCAACCGAGGTCAGTATATGGAAAAACTGAGCTACACTTTCCTCCTCGCAATCACCGGAGCATGAGGCTCCGCGGACAAATGCCGCACGTATAAAACGCGACTGAGAGGACAAGTCTCCCGGAAGTCCCAAAGCTCCCATTCCTCTGCTGTAAGCCTTTAAATCCGGCTTTCCTGGAAAGGTATTTTCCGGAGTGTATACCGATAAGCCGCGATAGTTATTCACTGCAAACATCTGCATAGGAAACGGCGGATTATTAGTCAGCACCCCCAAAGGATTTTCATATATATGCATACCGTCCGCCATAGATTCGATTACTATACATTCGCTGCTGTCCGCCAGCATCCAATGCAGCTGAGCCGCCGGCATGTCCTCTGCGAAGCATGTGTCGGTAAGAGTTATTCCCTCAAGCAGGTGTTTTGCTTCTCTGACGGACGCGCATTTTCCCAGAAGCCACGGTATCAGTTCAAACTGCGCTATATTAAGCGCTCCGCTGCACGGTTTTTGATATGCTGCGTTTCCGACAAAGTTAAGTCCTGCAATACAAAGCCCTTTTTCATTCACCGCATCATAAAAAAGCGGATAACCTCCGCTTATGTGAGCCATGCCCGTTATCGCATAATGCTGAGGCAAGTCCTCCGTCATACGCATTTTAAGCAGATAATTCCGCGGCATAACCGTTATGCTTTCCCCATATGAAAACTCATAATCAAGATTGCGTCCGAAATAAAAATCCTTTGTTTTATACGTTACCGCAGTACACATAAAATCACCCCGTATTTAAGTATATACCAAAATATGACCTTTAATAACTTTTACAAATCACTTTTTTTCGGCATATCTTTCTCTGAATAATCCCGGTGGAATACCGCATCTTCTTTTAAAAAAAGATATAAACCCGGATTCATTTTCAAACCCGCTTATCAAGCTGATTTCTTTAATACTTATTCTTTCATTCAGCAAAAGTCGCTTACTGTATTTTATTTTTGCGTTCGCAATATATGAAAACACAGAAGCACCCGTCTGCTGTTTAAATATTCTCCCCAACTGTTTTGAAGAAAGACAACACTCCTTAGCCACATCACTGACAGTTATACCTCTGTTAAAATTCTTCAGTATAAACTTCTTCACAACCGTAACCCTTGCATCATTTTCCGTTTTGGCGACTGCAGGCATTACCACATCGGCGCAGTTAAAGGCAATACGCAGAATTTCATAAATACGCCCAAGAACAATCATATCACTGAGCGGAGTGCTTTCTCCGCATGCATTCAGAATAAAATCGGTCGTTTGTGCAATTTCCTCCGGAAATTCAAAAACCTGAATCTCTTTCTTTAAAACTGTATTTGTTCTCAATGCAAATGCCAAAGATGCCTTACATATATTTCCGCCGTGTCCGATATAAGCATGACTGACGCCGGGAGGAATAAAAACAGCCCGGCTGCCACGAAGCATGATTGTTTTTCCTCCGCATTTATAGGAGAGTTCGCCGGAATATAAAAAGTGAATCTCGTAAAATGTGTGAGTATGCACCTGCAAACAAGTATTCTTGCGGATATTCCCGGCATCCAGAATTTCAAACCACAAAAGCTCAGGCACCGCCTGTTCTAACGAAAAGTGAAATTTCTTTAAATATTCTGCCCTTTGCAGCGTATACTCCTTTAACACCATTGTTTCATCCCATTCCAGATTTTTCTTTATTGTATCAATACGCATACGCTTTGTCAACAATGTCCTTAAATTAAAACGCTATGTCCGTTTTAGTGATTGACGCATAAAAACAGCAAATGCTACAATTATTTTGAGGTGAATACAGTGTTAAAAGAAAAACTAAAAGCAAAGAAGAAAACAATCGGTATGTATATTCAACTGACCGATATAAGTATTGCACGGATTGCAGGTCTGGCAGGATACGATTTTGTATGGATTGATAATGAACATAGCAGCATGACAGGCGAAACGCTTCTGTCGCATATTATGGCGCTGAAGTCAACAGGGACTCCGGTCGTTGTACGCATACCGCAAAATGATTTGACTGCCGCAAAACACGTTTTGGAAATGGGTGTTGACGGAATTATTTTCCCTATGATAAAAACAGCCGCCGAAGCCAACCGGATGATTTCCTCTACGCTGTATCCCCCGCTCGGTTCACGCGGCTTCGGACCGATGGGCGCTATTGATTACGGTTTTAAAAATTCTGCTGATTATCAACATGAAAGCGACCGCAGCTTATGCCGATTCATTCAAATTGAACACAGAACAGCTATAGAGCATTTGGAAGAAATAGTACAAAATCCGTATATAGACGGATATATATTCGGCCCGAATGACCTTTCAGGCTCGTATGATATGCTGGGCAATGTCTTTTCTGACAGAATAACAGATACCATACAAAAGACAATTCAATATCTGCATCAAAAAGGAAAATATACCGGTATAGCCTCCGGCAGTTATTCTGAGGACGTTATACGACACTGGAGCAAACTTGGAGCCGATATGCTTACAGCCGGCGCTGATTTTGATTTTCTACGTGACGGCGCTTTAAAAAACCGTAATTTGCTTGAACAAATCCATATAAATCAGCTTTATTAACTGAAAGAAAGTAATCTGCCACTCAAAATCGGAGGTCGGATTACTCTCTTTCGGTTAGGCATACGGGGTTAAAAGTTTAAACAATGCATATAAATATCGGGCGGCTTATACAAGCCGCCCGATATTTATGCTTTATTTTTTGCGTTTGCTTTTGCTCTGAGCTGATTATTGAGTATTCTCTTTCTGATTCTCAGGCTTTCGGGAGTAACCTCCAAAAGCTCATCATCCGCCAGGAATTCCAGGCAAGCCTCAAGGCTCATCTGCTGCGGCGGAGTAAGGCGCAGGGCTTCATCACTGCCGGACGCGCGCGTATTTGTCAGCTGCTTCTTTTTGCAGACATTTACGTTTATATCCTCGCTCTTTGGCGAATATCCAACTACCATTCCCTCATAAACCGCCGTACCGGGAGTTATGAACATAGTTCCTCTGTCCTGAACCTTGAATATACCATAGCCGACTGCCTCGCCTGTTTCAAACGAAACCAGAGAGCCTGTGTGCCGGCGGCTGATTTCACCCTTAAACGGCTGATAGCTGTCGAATACTGCATTCATGATTCCCTCACCTCTGGTATCGGTCAGGAACTCACTTCTGTAGCCGAGCAGTCCGCGCGCCGGAATAAGATATTCCAATCTCATACGGCTACCCTGCGGAGTCATCTGTATCATCTCCGCCTTTCTTGAACCCATCTTTTCCATTACAGAGCCCATGCTCTCCTCAGGCACATCAATGGTAAGTCTTTCTATAGGCTCGCAAAGGGTTCCATCTATTTCCTTCATCAGTACCTTAGGCGTGCTGACGGAAAACTCATAACCCTCACGGCGCATTGTTTCTATCAATATCGAGATATGCATTTCGCCTCTGCCCGAAACCTTAAAGCTGTCGGTTGTTTCTCCGTCCTCAACACGCAGCGAAACATCCTTCAGCAGCTCTCTCATAAGACGGTCACGTATCTGTCTTGACGTTACAAACTTACCCTCTCTGCCGGCAAACGGACTGTCGTTTACCGAAAATGTCATCTCTATTGTCGGCTCGCTTATCTTAACAAACGGAAGCGGCTCAGGCTGTTCCGGCGCAGTGATTGTATCTCCTATGGTAATGTCGGTTATACCGGAAATACAAATTATGTCGCCTACCTTTGCCGTGTCAACTGCCGTTCTGCCAAGTCCGTCTATCTGATATATATTTACTATTTTTGATTTATACGGCTCATGCTTTTGATGATAATCGCAGATAACAACCTCCTGATTTTGTTTTATTTCTCCGCGTTCTATACGGCCTATCGCGATACGTCCCACATATTCGTTATAATCAATAGAAGAAACCAGCATCTGCAGCGGGCCGCTTTCGTCACCCTCCGGCGCCGGAATATAGTTCTTTATTGTTTCAAACAGCACCTTCAGATCCTTTCCTTGCTCATACTGGGAAAGCGACGCCGTGCCCGCACGTCCCGAACAGAATATAATTGGACTTTCAAGCTGATCCTCGCTTGCGTCAAGGTCTATAAGCAAATCAAGAATTTCATCCGGAATCTCATCAAGTCTGGCATCCGGGCGGTCAATCTTGTTTACCACAATAATGACGCGGTGCTTCATTTCCAAAGCCTTCTGCAAAACAAATCTTGTCTGCGGCATTGGTCCCTCAGCAGCATCAATCAACAGAATAACTCCGTTCACCATCTTAAGAATTCTTTCTACCTCACCGCTGAAGTCGGCATGTCCCGGCGTATCAATTATATTCATCTTTATATCTTCATAATATACAGATGTATTCTTTGCCAGAATCGTTATTCCTCTTTCTCTTTCAAGGTCGTTGCTGTCCATAACTCTCTCCTCAACGACCTGATTTTCTCTATAAATTCCGCCCTGCTTTAACATCTCGTCAACCAGAGTTGTCTTTCCGTGGTCAACATGGGCAATAATAGCAATATTTCTTAAATCTTCTCTTTTCATGAGCTACACTCCTTTTACATAACCGAACCAGTATACCACATATACGCCGTGTTGTAAACAGTAAACCTATACAAACTTGTTTTTTCCGCCGTTTTTATATTGCTTCGGCGAAAGTCCCGTACAGCGCTTAAAAAAAGCCGAAAAGTAATGATTGTCGTTAAAACCCAAAAACAGCGCAATTTCTTTTATGCTCATATCGGCGGTGTCGAGCAGCATTTTTGCCGCATCAAGCTTTCTGTTTAAAAGGTATTTGTACGGAGTTATCCCATACTCCGATTTAAAGCTGCGTATGGCGTGATGCTCTGTGCAATACATTCCCTCCATGATTTTTTCATACGAAACCGAAAAATCCGCCAGACTGTCAAGCTTGTTTTTCAGCAGTTCTCCCGGACTCAATGCCTCCGCGCTCCTCTGCGGATTTATGTATTCTGCAATACTCTGCACAATTTCTATAAACACCAATGCACATCTGTCAAAAACCTTTGGGTTATCTTTTTCTGATTCGGCAGTTTTATAAAACCTCATAAATTCTTCTTTTAAATCAAGACCGCTTACATGATACATTTTATCTATTCTGTAGCACTTGATTATTTTTTCGGCAAGCTCGCCGCTTATATTAAACCAAATTTTTGTCCACGGGTTTTCATCATCAGAATAATAATAATGATTCCGCCCTGACGGAAGTATATATATATCACCTTCATCAGCGCAAAATGATGTATTGTCAAGCTGCACATAGCCTTTGCCCTTTATTATGTACTCAATACAATAAATCGGTGATTCGTTTCTGATTATTCTATAACTGCCGTCACAGTATGAAATCCCTGTCATCTGAACCTTAAACGGTGAATGGCTGTGTTCGGAATCAAAAGCAATTATTTCCTCATGCATATCAATAATTCACACCTTATTATCAATTTTTTGTATTTATTTTTCTATTTTATATTGATATATTATAATTGTCAACAATAAAATATAAATATAAAGGAATGATAATAATGAAAAACTTCAGAGCACCGGCAGTCCCGCTTATAACTGTCGATCCGTATTTCAGCATATGGTCATTTAATGACAAACTTTATGACGATTCAACACGCAACTGGACGGGCAGCCGTCAGAACATGACAGGTATTCTGACAATAGACGGCATGTCATACCGCTTTATGGGCAGAGTATACTCAGACGGTGCCGCTGACGAACGTATACCCGTAATACCCCAGACCGATATAAAAATCACACCCATGCAAAGTATATACACCTTTGAAAACGACACAGTACGCCTTAATTTAACCTTTATGACTCCGCTGCTTTTGGACGACCTTAAGCTTATGTCAAGACCGGTTTCTTACATAAGCTATGACATTGAAGCCCTTGACGGCAAGGAACATAAAGCAGAAATCTTTTTTGGCTTAGGCACTGAAATCGCAGTTAACTCCTTTGACCAGACCGTAACTGCAAAAACATATAAAAACGGTGCTTGCTGCGGCAGAGGCGACCGTGATATTCTGTCTGTCAGCGGTGACAACAGACGCATTGACTGGGGATGGCTGCATATATTTGCACAGGACGGCTATACTCCGGAGATTACCGATGCATATGAAATAAACAGCCGTTATTGCCCTACAGCCGGCTATAAGGGTTATGACGAATACAGAGGTCCGCGTATTATTGATTTAAGCGGTGAATTTTCCGCAGGTACAAAAAATGCCTTTATTTGTTTAACCAAAAGCTTTGATTTAAACAAAACCGCTTCGGGTTTCATATGTGCGGCGTATGATGATATACATTCCGCAATATACTTCGGCAGATCTATTGACGCATATTACAAAAAAGACGGTGACAACTTTGATGATGTCTGCCTGAAAGCCTTGAACGAATATGATGAGATACTCAACCGTGTAAAGGATACAGAGGCAAAGCTTTTAGAAAAGGCAGAGAAAATCAGCAGCAAATACGCTGACATCATATCACTTGCCTACAGACAGGCGATTGCCGCACACAAGCTTACATGGGACGGCGAGGAAATACAGTTCTTTTCCAAAGAATGCTTCAGCAACGGCTGTATGGGAACCTTAGACGTTACATATCCGTCTATACCATTGTTCCTCCTGCTTAACCCTGTATTGGTAGAGGGTATGCTGAATCCGCTGTTTAAATATGTAGCCTCCGGCGCATGGAAGTTCGCCTTTGCACCGCATGATGTCGGTCAGTATCCTATAGCCAATGGACAGGCTTATGCTTCAGACAAAAACCTGAGCGAAGAATACCAAATGCCGGTTGAAGAATGTGGAAATGCAATACTCTGCGTTTATGCTATTTGTCACTATAAGAACGACTTTTCTTACTTTGAAAAACATTTCGCTATATTAAAGCAGTGGGCGGATTATCTTACAGAATACGGTGCAGATCCGCAAAACCAGCTTTGCACCGATGACTTTGCAGGACATCTTGCACACAACTGCAATCTCTCTGTCAAGGCAATTATGGGTATAGCGGCATTTGGCAAGCTTCTTGAAGCGCTTGATATGTCCGATAAAGCCGTACATTATATCGACATTGCAAAGGATTATGCCGCACAGTGGGAAAAGATAGCTTTTGACGGCGACCATTATCGTCTTGCATTTGACCAGAAAGACACCTGGAGTTTAAAATACAATATGGTATGGGATAAAATATTCGGCTGGAATATTTTTGACAGCAAAATATTTGATACTGAAATCAGCTATTACAAAGGTAAGTTTAACAAATACGGACTGCCTTTGGATTCAAGAAGTGATTATACCAAGTCAGACTGGCTTATGTGGACAACACGTCTGACCGATGACGCAGAATATCTTAACATGATAATAAATACCATGTGGGATATGCTTAATCAAACCGTCAGCCGCGCACCGTTTACGGATTGGTACTTCACCTCAACCGCAATACAAAGAGGCTTCCAGAACAGAAGCGTACAGGGAGGTCTGTTTATAAATATGATATAATAAAAAAGCTGCATAAAAGGTCAGTTGACCTTTTATGCAGCTTTTTGTTTTACATCCCGTTTTAGAAATTCTCTTTTTTCCTTTGCTTACGCAGGGCGCGGCGTCTTTCCCCCGCCTCCCATTCAAGCCTTTCTTCAAGCGTTTCGGTTATAAGCGGAGGAACCTCTATCGGTCTTTCGTCTTCATCCAGAGCAACAAGCACAACATAAGCCGTGTTTATCATCTTCCGCGTTCCGCTCAAATGCTCCACATAGGTTTTAACGCACACCTCCATAGAGGTCTTGCCGACATGCGTCAGTGTTCCTGTAAGCAATACGCTGTCATTTGGGTATGCCGGCCCTAAAAACTGCAGATTATCTATCGCGGCAGTCGTCACATTGCAGCCGGAGTGTCTGCGCGCCACAACCGCGGCAACAACATCAATCCACTGCATAAGCTGACCGCCGAACAATCTCCCGTATCCGTTTATACCTGACTGTGTCAAAAGCTGTATCTGTTCTGTATACGAATCACTTGTTCGCTTTGCGCCCTTGGGCGGCTTTGGCGGCATTATCTCACTATAACCGTTCTGCATAACCATTCATCCCTCCTTTGGGGCAAACCCTCATACATATTCCGCAGACAGAGCCGCGGCCTATACGCTGAAACTTCTCTTTCATATAATTGCTGCAGGCACGCGCGTCTATTATATCCTCACGCACACCGTCCGGACGCCACTGCTCGCCTGTTATTGCCATTGCCGGGCAGGCATGTGCGCACAGATTACATTCACCGCACGGACAGACAGGCTCAGCATTTTTAACCTCAAACGGATAATCGGTCAAAATCGTCCCAAGCCGCACACGCGGTCCGTTCTCACTTGACAAAAACAGTCCACTTTTTCCCACCGCTCCCAGGCCTGCAAGACAAGCCGCATATTTATGCGAAAATATCCCCTGCAAGCCGTTCACTGACTGCGATGCCGGTATCGGAGCATAACGATACCCCTTTTGCGCAAGCATTCTGCCGCATCTGAGCGACAAACTGTCAATCAAAGCGTTTACGCTTCTGTAATGATGGAAATATGTATGAGTGGGTGCATCCGTTATACAATCAACAATCGCATCAGAGAGCGGTATTGTATATGACACTGCAAAGCTCAGTCCAAATTCGTTTTCGGTTTCAAGCCGGCAAAATCCAACCTGCCCGGCACCATGATTTATTAAAAAATCTTTTATTATATTCTCCATTTTTCCTACCCAAGCATCCTGACTTTATTTAAGTAATCCAAAGTTTTAAAGTGTTTTTCCAATCCGCGTTCCAGACAATATTCACCCAGATTGCTTAAATACTCAAGCGATTTTTCAGGCAGCTGAAACGCAAATATTTTTTTTGAATCCGCAGCGGCAATATACGATATCGCCGACAGGATACTGTTTCCTGTTTTTATTGTTGTTCCGCTGTGCTTTGCTCCGCACTCGGCACAATACGCACATGTAGCGGATGAATCAAGATATACTGCCGCATCTGTCTTTCCGCAATCGCCGCAGACAGTCAAATCGGGCAAAATCCCCTGCAGAGCAAGTGTGCGGAATTCATAAACGGCTTTAATTTGTATGTACGGCAGCTTGTCCGCTGCCAGCATATATAATGCATTAAGCAGCAGCGAAAGCTGTTCCGGATCCGGTGCGTTTTCCTGCACCGCGTAATTTGCCACATCACAAAAGTATGACGCATACGCCATTTTATCAAGCGAATCCCGTATAGAGGAAAACGACGTCATAATCTCGCCGCCGTTTATTTTATACAGGCTTTTCTCACGTCCTTTAAACAATGTAAGGGACACGTGTGAAAACAGCTGTGTCACGGCAAGCAAGCCTGAACGGTTACTTCTTGCGCCGCCTGCCAGAACCGAAATTTTTCCAAGCTCCTTTGTAATGACGGTAAGTATTCTGGAGGAATCGCCGTATTTAACCTCTCTGGTAACCACGCCTTCGGCTTCTATTACGCTCACGGCTCATCCTCCTTAAAAATAGTTTTTATAATAAAGAATACGACTTTGACTCGGTCTGTACCATGTCCGATGCAGTTGCATATGTGTCCGGGTTTTCTTTTAACTCGTTTTCAAGCGCACTGCGATATTTAAGATACGACTCTATATTTCCGCTCTTTTCAAACTCTTTCCATAATTCGTTATACAAGAAAAACACCCCCATATCGCCTCTTTAGTATATGATACGGCGTTTTTTATATACTGACACAAAACGGGCAATGTTTTCCTTATTTTAAAATTTATTCAAATCCTATATCCGTAATAAAGTTTTCTTTATTTCTCCAGTCCTCTTTTACCCTTACCCAAAGTTCAAGATATACCTTTGAATCTAAAAACTTTTCTATATCCGCTCTTGCCTGCTGACCGATTTGTTTAAGCTTGGCTCCGCCTTTGCCGATAATTATACCCTTATGGCTTTGCTTTTCGCAATAGATAGCGGCAAGGATTTCATAAGTCCCGTTATCGCGCCGCTTCATGCGTTCAATCTCGACAGCAATTCCGTGCGGTATTTCTTTGTTAAGCAGTCTTAAGGCCTTTTCTCTTATATACTCCGACACTATCTGCCGCTCCGGCTGATCCGTAATGACGTCATCTGGAAAGAACTTAGGTCCCTCATTTACACATTCTTTAAGCTTTTCAAAAAGTTCGGGCATATTCTCGCCCTCTTTGGCGGAAATCGGAACTATTGCCTCAAAATCATACATATTCTGCAGCTTTTCCAAAACAGGCAAAAGCTCCAGCCGCTGCTTGGTGTCTATCTTGTTCACCGCCAGAATTACCGGTATTCCGGCAGTTTTAAGACCTCCGAGGGATTCCTTTTCAAGCTCAATCTCGTCATCTTTTATATTGCAGTCAACAACATATACCAAGGCGTCTATATCCTGCGTCGCAGTATATATGTATTTTTCCATACGCTTGCCAAGCTTGTTATGCGGTTTGTGTATTCCCGGTGTATCAATCAATACCAGCTGCAGATCCTTCTCTGTGTATACACCCAGAATTTTTGTCCGCGTTGTCTGCGGCTTTGACGATACTATCGCAACCTTCTCACCTATTATACGATTAAGCAGGGTTGACTTACCTGCGTTTGGGCGTCCCGTAATGGCAATAAATCCGGATTTCATATTCATCCTCATTTCTCTTTTATTTTAAAAATAAACAATATACATATTATAATATAAACAATAAGACAAATCAAATGCGGCAAAGCGGCAAACCGCAAAAAAACCTCTTTAAGCTTGTCCGTATCGTTAAACGTAAAAACAGCTACGGCAACCGAGCCGACAGCCGACAACAAAACTCCGCCTGCCGCCGCATCCTTTGCAATCTCGGCGGTTTTATTTCTTTTATTCTGCAAATCCACCGCATTTTCAACAGCTGTATTGACCGCTTCTGCTGACATAACCATCGCAATCACAATTATAATCCGCGGATAGCTTTCGGCTGCCAAGCCGTACATAACGGAAAACGCAATAACGCTGACCGCGGCAACAATGTGTATTCTGAAATTTCTTTCACGCCTTGCACATTGCCAAATTCCTCTGAGTGCATAAAAGAAACTTTTAATCAGCTTCATCTTTCCAATCCCATTTCGGTCAGAATCTCTTTCTGAAATCCAAACATTTCCTTTTCTTCCTCCTCGGTCATATGGTCATAACCCAAAAGATGCAGCATTGAATGTACGGTCAAAAATCCTACCTCGCGTTCAAAAGAATGCCCGTATTCCTCCGCCTGTTCCGCGGCGCGTTCAAGCGAAATCACAATATCACCGAGACAAAGCTCGTCCTCTATATCCCCCGGATCGTCAAACATCTCTCCGTCATCATCATATTCAAGCATAGGAAACGACAATACATCAGTTGCTCTGTCAATTCCGCGGTGCTGTGCATTAAGAACGCGGATTCCCTCGTTATCGGTAAACATAACGCTTATTTCCGCATCGCGGTCAAAGCCCATATAATCAAGCGCAGTCTTTGCCGCAAGAGTAATCAATTCTTTAAGCTTATCCGTTATATCAAACTTATCCTGTTCATTCAAAAAGCTTATATCCATAAAACCTCAATCCCTCTCATGCGGATTCTTATTTCTCTTTTGCTTCTTTGCTGCGCGCTCGCGTTCAAGCTCTTTTCTTTCATATGCCTTAACAATGCGCTGAACAAGCGGATGCCGCACGACGTCCCTCTCATCAAGATAAACAAACTCTATACCCTCAACATTTTTAAGGATTATTTCCGCATCTTTTAAGCCTGATTTTTTATCGCGCGGCAAATCAATCTGCGTCACATCACCCGTAACGACTATATGAGATGAAAAACCCATACGCGTCAAAAACATCTTCATTTGCTCAGGTGTGGTATTTTGCGCCTCATCAAGTATTATAAAGGCATTATCCAATGTACGTCCGCGCATATATGCAAGCGGAGCAACCTCTATCATGCCGCGCTCCAGATTCTTATGGAAGCTTTCGTAGCCGAGCATTTCGCCCAGAGCGTCATACAGCGGTCTGAGATACGGATCTACCTTTTCCTGCATATCTCCGGGCAGAAAGCCAAGACTTTCGCCTGCTTCTATTGCCGGTCTTGTAAGGATAATCTTATCAACCTCTTTATTTTTAAATGCGGATACGGCTGCCGCAACGGCAAGATAGGTCTTTCCTGTTCCGGCAGGGCCTATACCGAATACTATGCTGTTTTCCTTTATTGTTTTTATATACTGCTTTTGTCCCAGCGTTTTTGCCTTTACCGGCACGCCTTTGGCGCTTATGCACACAACATCCTTGCCGAGTTCCTGAAGTTCCTCCTCATTACCGGCATCGACCTGTGACATAACATATCTGACCTCTTGCTCGCCTATGTTTTCCCCGCGGTTTGCCATTGCCAAAAGGTTGTTTACGGCAGACAGCGCTCTTTCGACCTGTTCCGGCTCTCCGGCAATCTTTATCTCGGTGCCGCGGTTTATTATCGCAACATCAAGTTCCTTTTCTATAATTTTTACATTCTCGTCAAAGCTGCCGAAAAGGTTGATAACAGGCTCCATTTTTTCTACTTCTATAAATCGTTCCATTAAGCTACCTCAAATTTATCTATTTGTATTTATCATAATCCACAAGATGTTTTTTGTCAATCGTAAAACCTAACAAAACCTAACTTTTTTATACTCCGCCTCCAATGTTTTGATGTTCTTCGATACCTCCTGTATCTATTGCCGACTCGCGCGCTATGTTCTCTCTGCAGCAAAGCGTCAGCTTAACACTGACCGTTCCGCGTTCTGTCAGCGTATTTTCAACCTCCTTATTCTTTACCTCCGCTCCCTCCGGCAAGGTTTTTTTCAGTTCTTCTTCAAGCTCAGCCGGTTTTTCGGCAAGGATTTCAGCCGATGTACGTTTTTGCGGCTCTGCATATTGCTCTGTATATACCTGAGTTTTGATAAATACGGACGGCAGCTTATCTATAGGAGGCTTATATTCCTTCTCATACTTATCCTCTCTTGAAATTTCATAGGGACTGCCGTTTTTTATATAGAGCGGAAACTCATGATTAAGAATACGTATTGTACGGTGAGTTGTTTTTTTCCCTGTATCTATGTATTCCTCATATTCAAGAGGATATTCACGCGTTATCGAATACCTTGTTTCGGCGTATACCTCTCCGTATGCATGGACATATCGTATTCCGCCCTCGCCGGCGTCCATTATACCGCTTACCAGAACATCACCCTCTATAACGCCTGAGCCTTTTTTTACCATAGACTGACCGTTCCGCGCCTCAACCGATTCTATAACACCGTCCTTTACGGCAACAAGATTGCACGGCTCTGAAAATTCAATTTCCTTTTCATGTTCCAGCCGTTCAACCACCTCCACATAAACTCTTGAGCCGCTGACGTTTATTCCTATCCACGCCAGGTCATCAATGTCCGTCATCATGCGGTTTCGTATCTGCTGCGAATCTATATTGCTTGTTGTCCTGCCGAGAGCCACTCCGGAACGCGCAAGGTTTTCCAGTATTTTATCAGTACCGATGCGATTATTGCCAAAAACCGTTATCCCCATAATATGCCCGGAGGTATACCACAGCACAAGCAAAACCGCTGCAGCCGCAATTAAAACAAAACGCCTTTTTCTGTATCTGTGCAGAAAAAAAGGCAGTCCGCAGCGTTTTATAATCAATGCTTTCGTCTTGGTACGGCAGCAAATCTGACGTATTTTTTTATACGAATCTATGCTGATATTCATAATCAGCCGTTCTTCTCCGCAGTGACGTATATTCCATATATCAAGATTTCTGTGCATGCAGATATTTAAAAAGCGCTCGGTAAACACCCCCTCAGCCTGTATAACCACATATCCGTTAATCATATGAAAAATATCGGAAAACCGCATTTTATTCCCCCTGTCAGACAAATCTGAAGCTGTCTATTCTTCCGGTGATATAAAGTAAATCCCGCGTAATATTTTTAAATTCCAGTCCGCAGCCGGTTATCTTTACCGTCCTCGGCTTTGCCTTAATGCGTATGCATGTATCGGAATACTCCAAAATACCCTTATAGTTTTCAAGCGTCAGCTCTCTGTCGCCTATGAACGAAACAAGCACCGCGTCTAAAACAACTTCCTTTGAAATATCAACCGCATCCGCAATCTTCTCGCGTATTCCGTTGCCTTTGTTCTCATCTGTCTGTTTCCTGTGCACTCTGAATCACCCGACCTTCTTTTATATTTTATGCTTAAAACGGACAGATAATGAATAAGATTATATACTGAGGGGGGCAGATTTACAATGGAACGTTTTTTTAAAACCTTATTGCTTGTATGTATTATTTATCTTGCTTCCGCAATGGTGATAGCACCTGTCGGCTGTATCTCTGCCGCGCGCGAAGCAATTACGCTTTGCGCCAATGTTGTTATACCTTCTCTTTTTCCATTCTTTATATGCAGCAGACTGTTCATATCACTCGGCGCCGCAAAACCTGCAAGCCGATATTTATCAAAAATAATGCGCCCGGTATTCGGCGTTCCCGGCGGCGGAGCGATTGCAATGATTATAGGCATAATCAGCGGCTATCCGCTCGGCGCCTCCTGTGCGGTCAGCCTTTACAGTGAAGGCTATTGCACAAAAACAGAAGCGGAACGGCTTTTGACATTCTGCAGCAATTCAGGGCCGTTATTTATTATCGGCGCAGTCGGCACAGGTGTACTCAGCAACCGCAACCTCGGAATACTGCTCTATACAGCGCATATACTCGCCGCCGTGCTTACCGGAATCCTATTCAGAAACTACGGCACCTCTGACTGTTCTGATTCTTTAAGGCTTCCGCCGTCACCGGATATAAGTACAAAAAACACTGCCGCGGCAATAGGCACAGCAGTGTCGGATTCTGTTGATTCAATTTTTAAGGTCTGCGGCTTTGTCATTCTTTTTGCCGTATTTTCGGCGGCGTTACCGTCATATCCCGGCAGCGAATTTGTTTATGCCGCACTTGAAATTACAGGCGGAACCAAGGCTCTTGCAGCCTCCGCAGCACTGGGACGGCTTTTGATTCCTGTTATATCGGCGTTTATTGCCTTTTCCGGAATCTCCGTTCTGCTTCAGACATCCGCCATAATACTCCCGGGCGGACTTTCGCTTAAACCTTATATTCTCGGCAAGCTTACTCACGGCGTTCTGTCGGCAATCATAACAATGGTGCTTTTGATGCTGTTTCCGGTCGAACACAGTGTATTCGCTGCCGATGCACTTTTATACATAGCGCCAACCCCGCGTGAGCTGGTAATTACCGCGCTTATAAGCATTTTCTGGTGTGCGGTTTCAATGGCGGCAATAATTCTTACCGCATGGCTGCTTGATAAATAAGCTATCCCTCCCACGGGATAAGAATATCATCATCCACCAAAAAAGCTTTTTCGGCAATATTCGCCATAGGTGCGTCGGAAAGCGAATCGGAATAAAATTCCTCAGGCGTTGTATCAAACTGCTTTTTAAAACGCCGCACCTTTTCCTCTCCGTAGCAATTCTCGCCCAAATACATTCCCGTTGACGGATCGACTCTTGACGCAATAAGATATTTGATTCCGAGCTTTTTGCATATCGGTTTAAGCAAAAACTCAGGTGATGCCGATATAATCACGTCATCCCCTTTCTTTTGTTCAAGATACCAATCCTTTATATTTTCGTCATATTCCTCCCAAAACATTTCCGCACTTTGCACAGGATTCGGCACAGCACTCAAAAACCGGTAAAGCTTCTCCTTAAAATACGTTTTATTGCACTGCTTCAGCATATATCCGCCGAAGGCAGCCGCTCCCGGAAGAAGCTTTAAGCTTAAAAAGGGGGTTTTCTTTATGCACCAAAAAATGAAATCAGCAGTGCTGTCACCGCTGTATATTGTGTTATCAAAATCATAAACATTCATAATCATTATCTCCGATATTATTTTCTTTTTAAATTATAGCACGTCAAAGACATATAAGCAATTATTTTTTGCAAAATGTCATAAAATTTCAAATTACCCCTTGACAAATAATCTATTGGTGCTAAAATATACTTAGCACTCAACAACACAGAGTGCTAACAAATTACGGAGGCGATTTAAAATGGCATTACATAAATTCAAATCTGAATCCAAACGTCTGTTGGATTTAATGATTAACTCAATCTATACGCACAAGGAAATTTTTTTAAGAGAGCTTATATCAAACGCCAGCGACGCACTGGACAAGCTTTATTACAAATCACTTACTGACGAAGACATTACATTTGACAAGGATAATTTTTATATCCGCATAACTCCGGATAAGGACAACAGAACCCTGACTATTTCAGACAGAGGTATCGGAATGACCAAGCAGGAGCTTGAGGATAACCTTGGTACGATTGCAAAGAGCGGTTCGCTTGCCTTTAAATCGGAAAACAAGGCAAAGGACGGCGTAGACATAATCGGTCAGTTTGGTGTCGGCTTTTATTCTGCATTTATGGTTGCCAAAAACGTTACGGTAAAGAGCAGAAAATTCGGAAGCGATGAAGCCTTTATGTGGTATTCGGAGGGCGCTGACGGATATAAAATTGACGATTGCAGCATGGAACAGCCCGGCACCGAAATCACTCTTACTTTAAATGATGATACCGATGACGAAAAATACAGTGATTATCTGCAGGAATATACGATAAGAAATCTTATCAAAAAATATTCAGACTATATAAAATATCCGATAAAAATGCTTGTTACCAAGCAGAAGCTTAAAGAAACCGATAACAAGGACGATAAGGATGCAGCACCGGAATATGAATCATATGTTGAGGATGATGTTTTAAACAGCATGATTCCGCTGTGGAGAAGAAATAAATCCGAGCTTAAACCGGAGGATTATAATAACTTTTATAAGGAGAAATTCTTTGATTTTGAAGATCCTCTTAAAGTCATCCATACCAGTGCCGACGGCGCAGTAAGCTATCAGGCGCTGATGTTTATTCCGTCAAGACCGCCGTTTGATTATTACACAAAGGACTTTAAGCGCGGACTTCAGCTTTACACCAACGGCGTGCTTATCATGGACAAGTGCGAGGATTTGCTGCCGGACTACTTCGGCTTTGTACGCGGTCTTGTTGATTCATCAGATTTATCGCTTAATATCTCCCGTGAGATACTTCAGCATGACAGACAGCTTAAAACCATAGCCGTTCATCTTAAAAAGAAAATCAAGAGCGAGCTTCTTAATATGCAGAAAAACGACCGCGAAAGCTATGAAAAGTTTTATGACTCCTTCAAGCGTCCGCTGAAATTCGGAATGTATGACAACTACGGTGCAGAAAAAGATTTTTTGGTTGACCTTATAATGTTCTGCTCGTCAGACGGCAAAAAGCTTGTTACACTTAAAGAATATACCGACCGCATGAAAGAGGATCAGCCATGCATTTATTACGCCTGCGGAGAATCCGTTGAGCAGATAGACCGCATGCCGCAGACCGAAGCTGTTAAAGAGAAAGGCTATGAGGTTCTTTACTTTACCGAGGATGTTGATGAATTTGCAATAAAGGTTTTGGGCAAATACGCCGACAAAGAGTTTAAATCTGTATCATCAGCCGATTTGAACTTAGAAGACGAAGCATCAAAGGCGGCAGAAGCCGTTGCCGCGGAGCAGAACAAAGACCTGCTTGAAAAAATGAAGGAATACCTCGGCGACAAGGTGTTCAGCGTAAAGGCATCCGCAAAGCTTAACAAGCATCCCGTATGCATAAGCGCAGAGGGCGAAATTTCTTTGGAGATGGAGAAAACATTTAACGCTATGCCTAACGGCGCGGGAATGATGAAAGCACAAAGGGTTTTGGAAATAAACATAAATCATCCAATATTTGAAAGCCTTAAAAAGTATTCCGATAATGAGGATAAGCTTAAAAAGATGACGGACGTGTTATACAATCTTGCACTTCTGTCAGAGGGACTTCCGGTGGAAAACACCGCAGAATTTGCAGATAATGCCTGCGATTTGATGGTATAATAAATATGTGTCAGAGGGGATGTAAAAATTTACATCCCCTCTAAGTCTTTTTTACATCCCCATTTGTGAAACTTTTTTTTGAAACCCACTGTACAAATCCTTATTATTATGGTATACTTTTGTTAGGAATTTAACATAATCCGAATATGGCACAGATTTATCCGCCATATCCGCAGATAGGAGAGTCCGTACCAAAATTGTTTTATGTGTTTAGGTGCGGTATGGTACAATGGAAAAGAAAGTTTCTGCTTCGGTGGTCAACAGACTGCCGCGCTATTACAGATATTTAACAGATTTACTTGCAAGCGGCGTTGAGAGGATTTCATCAAAGGAGCTCAGCAGCCGTATGGGCGTTACCGCCTCTCAGATTCGTCAGGATTTAAACTGTTTCGGAGGTTTCGGTCAGCAGGGTTACGGCTATAACGTAGAGTCTCTGCAAAGCGAAATCGCCCGCATCCTCGGCATAAATCGCGGCTATACCGCAATTATGGTCGGTGCAGGAAATATGGGACGCACCTTTGCGATAAACACTAAGTTTGAATCCAGAGGCTTTCGGCTTATAGGTATATTTGACAATGATCCCGCTAAAATCGGCACATACATAAATAATCACATAATACGTGATTACAGCACCGTCAAAAGCTTTATAGAAGAAAACCATCCGGCAATGGCAATCCTTACCGTGCCCAAACAATCCATGCACAGTGTTGCGGAGGAACTTATAAACTACGGCATTCGGGCGTTTCTTAATTTCTCATACACCGAGCTGCCGACCACTGAAGGAATTGCTGTTGAAAACGTCCATTTAAGTGACAGCCTTATGCGATTATCATACAAGCTTTTTGAAAATGAGAAATCCGAAAGCTCAGGTGAATAATATGAGATTATATGCATTGGTCGGAAAATCCGGAACAGGCAAAAGCCATCATTGTATGAGTGTTGCACATGATTATAAGCTTGACTATATAATAGACGACGGTTTGCTGATTTCCGGCAGCCGCATTGTCGCCGGAAAGTCCGCAAAGCGCGAAGCCACAAAAATGGCGTCCGTGCACCGTGCAATCTTCAGTGATCCGAATCACGCAAGCGAGGTCAGACGTGCGCTGGACAAAAACCATGCCGAATCATTACTGATTATCGGAACAAGTGATAAAATGGTAAACCGTATTGCGGAAACGCTTAAACTCGGTCCGATAGAAAAAATTATTTATATCGATGATATAACCACCCCGGAGGAACGCGCCGTTGCCGCAGAAATGCGTAACAAGCAGGGAAAGCATATTATTCCTGTCCCGACATTTGAGCTTAAGCGTCAGTTTTCCGGATATTTTACCGATCCGATAACGCTGTTCTTCAAAAGAAAAGGTCAGACCATAGCGGAGGAAAAAACAATTATGCGTCCCTCCTACAGCTATCTTGGTGAATATAAGATTTCTCAAAAGGTAATAGCCGATATATGCGCCTATGAAATCTCACGGTTTGACAGTATCTACAAACTGAACAAGATGAAAATTATTACGGCTGCAAACGGATTTTTAACAATAGATATTGACGTAACGGTCAATTTTCCGTGCCGTGTTTCAAAGCAGATGGAGCTTGCCGCCGAGCAGGTAAAAGAATCCGTTGAGAATCACACCGGCATAGCTATCCGCAGAGTCAGCGTTAATCCAAAGGATTTACACATGGGTGATTAAAATGATAAATTTAGAAAGCCGCAATTTTGACGCCGCAGCGACCTTTGACTGCGGACAGTGCTTCAGATGGGACGCAAACGACGGTATATACACAGGTATTGCTGATGGCAGAGTTTGCCGCGTCAGCGGCAGCACAATTATGTGTCCTGACAGCGATAATGAATTCTGGCAAAACTACTTTTGCACAGACAAAGACTACGGCAAGCTTAAAACCGATTTGCTTAATGCCGATCCAAAGCTAAAGCCGTGCATAGAATACGGCAGCGGAATAAGGATACTCCGTCAGCCTCTATGGGAAACGGTCGTTTCATTTATTATTTCAGCCAATAATAACATTCCGCGAATCCGAAAGATTATTTCCGCATTGTGCAAAAGCTTCGGAACACCGATACAATATGATGGAGAAACTTTTTATTCCTTTCCATCTCCCGAAAACTTATCGGCTTTGGAATTGGCAGACCTTGCACATTTAAGGGCAGGTTATCGCGACAAATATATTCTTGACGCCGCAGCTAAGTTTTCGGATAAAAACTTTGACGCAGCCAAGCTTTTTGAAATGTCAACCCCAGATGCCAAAAAGAAGCTTATGGAAATCAAAGGTATTGGCAGTAAGGTCGCGGATTGTATTCTGCTGTTTGCCCTCGGAAGATATGAGGTCTTTCCGCAGGATGTATGGATAAAACGCATTATGAATCGTGTCTACGGCACGGATGAAAAAAACATAACAGCATTTGTCGGCGCAACATACGGCGCTCTCGGCGGATTTGCACAGCAGTATCTTTACTATTATTACAGGGATCATTCCTGAACATATTACTTTGAAGAAAATTATTTATTATATATTATATGGAGGCAAAAAATGTTAGTTACAGCAACAGAAATGTTAAACAAAGCAGTAAAAGGTCATTATGCAGTAGGTCAGTTCAATATCAACAACCTTGAATGGACAAAGGCTATACTTTTGACCGCACAGGAGAACAACTCACCTGTTATCCTCGGTGTATCTGAGGGCGCAGGCAAGTACATGACAGGCTTTAAAACCGTAAGTGCAATGGTACAGGCAATGATGGACGAGCTTAACATTACCGTTCCGGTTGCTTTGCACCTTGACCACGGTACTTATGAGGGCTGCTATAAGTGCATCAAGGCAGGATTTTCTTCAATCATGTTTGATGGCTCTCACTTCCCGATTGAGGAAAACATAGAAAAGACAAAGGAACTTGTTAATGCAGCACATAACCTCGGTCTTTCAATAGAGGCAGAGGTAGGTTCTATCGGCGGCGAAGAAGACGGCGTTGTAGGTGCCGGCGAAATTGCAGATCCCAACGAGTGCAAAATGATTGCAGATTTGGGTGTTGATTTCCTTGCCGCAGGTATCGGAAACATCCACGGTAAGTACCCGGAAAACTGGAAAGGTCTTGACTTTGACGCTCTGGCAAAGACCAAAGAGCTTATCGGCGACCTTCCTTTGGTTCTGCACGGCGGAACAGGAATCCCGGCAGACATGATACAAAAGGCTATTTCTCTGGGTGTTGCAAAGATAAATGTTAATACTGAGTGCCAGCTGTACTTCCAGGAGGCTACAAGAAAATACATCGAAGAAGGCAAAGACTTAGAGGGCAAAGGCTTTGATCCGAGAAAGCTTCTCAAACCAGGCTTTGAGGCTATCAAGGTCATTGTAAAAGAAAAGATGGAGCTGTTCGGTTCGGTAGGCAAAGCATAAATCAAACTGAATAAGGTATTTATTCTGCACTATTTTTCTAAAATTTCAAAGGAGCCGCAGCAAAACAAAATTCATTTTGCTGCGGCTCCTTTGCTTTAGGCATATCGGGTTCAGCCCACATATGTCCGGAAAGGGAGTATGGTTATGATTAAAAAAACAATCGCTGTAATCACCGGTGCAAGCGGAGGGCTGGGCAAAGAATTTGTCCGTATTTTGTCCGATAAAAGAGAACTTGACGAAATCTGGGCAATAGCAAGAAATGAAAGCAAACTTAACGAGCTTAAAACTCTTTACGGTAATAAAGTCATAGTATTCAGCCATGATTTATCCGATAAAAACTTTGTTTGTGAATTTGAATCCAAAATTAAAGACGCAAACGCAGAAATAAAGTACCTTATAAACAATGCCGGATTTGCAAAGTTTTGTTCGTACAATGATATTTCTGTCGCTGAGTCTTTAAACATGATTGATTTGAATGTCAGTGCGGCTGTTGCAATGGGCCTTATTTGTATTCCGTATATAAAGTGCGGCGGTCACATAATCAACATTGCATCACAGTCAGCGTTTCAGCCATTGCCTTATCTTAACATTTACAGTGCAACAAAAGCGTTTCTGCGTAATTACACACGTGCACTGAATGTTGAATTAAAAGACAGAGGCATCACCGCCACAGCCGTGTGTCCCGGCTGGATGAACACCGGTCTTCTTGACCGCGGAGCAATCGGCGCAAGTCACACTGTCACCAACTTTGCCGGCATGGCAAGCACCGCAGCGGTAGCCCAAAAGGCAATAAAAGACGCCGATAAAGGCAAAGATATGTCTGTATACGGCGCTTATACAAAATTCTGTCATCTTGTTGCAAAGCTTCTGCCTCAAAAAATTATGATAAAATTATGGATGCATCAGCAGCATTTTTATAATTCACTTTCGTGAAGCTTAACGCCGTCGGATTTAAGCTTACGCTGCAGCGCCACTATGTCAATATTATCAAAGTCACTACTCATTGCAGCCGCTGTACCTGCCGCTTGTCCGGCAACGGCGCAAACCGGTATAACCCTTGTAACATCCCACATACTATCCTCAGCGCTTATACATCTTCCGGCACATATAAGATTTTTAATCTTATTACCGTGCAGGGCGGAAAAAGGCAATTCATACACAGGACCGCGCTTTTTCCAGTTGGAAAACAATCCTACGCTGTCATTAAATTCCTTATGCTCATCCTTTGTACCGAGTGTGTATTTTCCTGCAATTCCGCGGGTCATACGCAGCTGCGGCATTGTCGGAATCGTTACCGGGACATATTTATTATCATTTTTACGCTCTTTTTTAAAATTGTTCAAAATCTGCTCATGTGCACACTGCAGCATCTCGCTTGTTTCCTCGCCGTTTATTCCGCTAAATCTCCTGTTCATAAGCGGTTTTGGTTCATCACCGGTTTTATCCTCATCCGGGATTTCGGAATATCCAAGCATATTTAAGCCGATTTTTCCGTTTTTAAAGCCATAGCTCCATGCGGCAAGAATATTGCCCGGAGCAAAATTAACCGTTTTCTCCCCGGCAAATTTGCATATATCCGCATCACCCGATGCGTCAACCACCGACTTTACCTCATATGCACATCTTCCGGATTTATTTTCAACTATCACGGCGTCTATTTTATCACCGTTTGTATTAACCGAACATATTTGCGTGTCATATAGAATTTTTACGCCTGCCTTTATCAGCTCGCGTTCCATCTCTATTGCAAAAAGCGACGCATTAAACTGCACCTCAAACCTTTCCTTTTTCCTTTCTTCGTCTGTGCCGTTTTCAAGCCATGCCTTAGGATAACGTTCCTCCGCGCCGTGACGGATTGACAGTCTGAATAATTCCTCAGCCAATCCAAACGAAACCTGTCTGCCCATACCGTCGCAAAGCGGCAGATATATAGTCACCAGCCCGGCAGTTGCAAGTCCGCCGAGTATACATTGCTTTTCGGTCAATATAACGCTTGCACCGTTTCTTGCTGCAGCAAGTGCAGCGCTTACACCCGCAACTCCGCCGCCGGCAACAAACACATCACAGCTGCCGAAAACAGGTATTTTACGTTCTTTTTCCAATAATTCTGTCATAGTACCCACCCCATAAATTTTTTTACACTTTATCACAAAAGTAATTATATGTCAACAAAAAAATGATTTCAAATGCTACAAAATAAATAAACCGAATGATATAGATAACGTATCTTTATCATCCGGTTTCTATGGCGTGCCAGAGAAGATTCGAACTCCCGACCTTCTGATCCGTAGTCAGACGCTCTATCCAGC
>ERZ1034952.716-NODE-716-length-29613-cov-7.874755_pt1 | contig 29613 bp, 21 predicted proteins | sample MGYA00520625_ERZ1034952 | MGnify/ENA primary metagenome ERZ1034952 (study PRJEB33766, sample SAMN09781773) | gut metagenome | biome: gut microbiome | host: Homo sapiens | place: Madagascar | study: EMG produced TPA metagenomics assembly of the PRJNA485056 data set... | reverse complement strand
GTTTATATTTAGTTTCCCGGTTGATACGCAGTCCAGGAGTCTGCGGATGGCTGCCCCAACTTCAAAGCCCCCGTCGAAACCAGTACAAGCCCTGATCAGGTATAAGAGAAATTCTCTGATTACTGGTGAACAGACGTAGTCTTTGTTTTTGACTGTATATAATTATATGAAATAAAATGCCGTGTTGTCAAGTGAAGAGTATATTTTTATTAAGAAAAATTCTTGACAGAATAAGTTAGCAGATGTAAACTGACGATAGATGCAACGAACTGCGGTTACACATAACAAATTAAAGACGAAGCAAACACAATAGATCAGGAGGAAAGAAAATGGGAGCATTGAGAGAGAATAGTCATAATTACAGAGAAGATCCTGTTGGGGAGTCCATCCGTGATCAACAATATCAGAGAATCAGTATGAAACGGAATGTTATTATGGACAGGCTTCGCAAAGAAGGCTGCAGAATTACAAAGCAGAGAAAAATTATACTTGATATTATTCTTCAGGAAGAATGTACCTGCTGTAAAGAAATCTATTATTATGCAGTTAAAAAGGATCCGACAATTGGAATGGCGACTATTTACAGAATGATAAATCTTCTCGAAGAAACAGGAGTGTTGAAAAGAAAAAGTGCTTATCGTGTTCATGATGAACAGAAGCGCGCTGTGGTTTGCAGTGTACAATTGGATGATCAGACAAGTATTTTACTTGACAATAAGAAGCTTTATAAGATTATTGAAAAAGGAATGGAATCCTGCGGGTATCTCAAATCAAGAAGGGTGCAGAAAATAATGGTAGACTCAGGTAACTGATTATTTTTATCAATAAAAATAAGGATTTACAGTACTAATGAGAATATTTATCAACAGTACAGGTTAGTCTGGACTTTTGAGTTAAGGATTTTATAATAGACGTAATATCAGAAAAGATAAAAAATGACATACAGGAGGCAGTTACAATGATTAAACTTGATAAAAAACACAGCAGTTTATTTGCAGCAGGAGTATTATTTGGAACAGCAGGGATCAAGCTTCTTTCCAGTAAAGACGCAAAAAAGGTTTACACAAACTGTACAGCAGCAGTTCTCAGAGCAAAAGACTGTGTGATGAAGACTGTATCAAAGGTACAGGAAAATGCAGAAGACATTTATGCAGAAGCACAGCAGATCAATGAAGAGCGTGCAGCAGCTGAAGAAACATTTGAAGACACTGCGGAAGAGGAAACATTAGAAGAAACAGAAGAAACTGCAGCAGAAGAGGAATAAGAAAAGAACACCTGCGGTGATGAGCCGGCAGGTGTTCTTGCATTAGGGTGATGACAATATGAAATTTAAAATAGAACATGAGATAAGAGGCAGAGTCAGACTTCATATCTGTCAGAAACGTATGACATACATGCAGGCAGATCAGATGGAGTATTTCCTGAATCAACTGGATGGTGTGACGTCTGTAAAAGTAATGGAAAGAACTCAGAATGTAGTTATTTGTTTTGCTGAGAACAGAGAAGCAATACTAAAAGCTGTGCAAAATTTTGCCTACGACAAAGTGGAAGTTCCGGACACTTATCTTCAGAATTCAGGACGAGAGATGAACGGAGAATACTGGGAGAAAATGATGAATCATGTTTTACTCCATTATGGGAAGAAGATTTTTCTTCCACTTCCGGTGAGAACTGCGCTGACAGTACTGAATTCTGTGAAATATATATGGAAGGGAGTTCGGACTCTTGCAAAATGCAGGATTGAAGTTCCGGTACTGGATGCGACAGCAATCGGAGTATCCATTCTGAGAGGTGATTTTAATACAGCCTCATCAGTTATGTTCCTTCTTGGATTTGGAGAGATTTTGGAGGATTGGACTCATAAAAAATCTGTGGGTGATCTTGCGAGAAGCATGTCGCTGAATGTGAATAAGGTATGGCTGATATCAAATGACTCGGAAATACTGGTCAATGCGGATCAGATAATGCCTGGTGACTGCGTGCGTATTCATATGGGCACTGTTATTCCGTTTGATGGTATTGTTACAGATGGTGAGGCGATGGTGAATGAGGCTTCTCTTACGGGAGAGTCCATGCCAGTCACGAAACATAAAGATAATCATGTCTATGCCGGAACTGTTATGGAAGAGGGAGAACTGACAATTCGTGTCAAAGAAACTTCTGGTTCAAGTAAGTATGAAAAAATAGTAACAATGATCGAAGAAACTGAGAAACTGAAATCCGCAGTGGAAAGTAAAGCAGAGCATCTTGCCGATCGACTGGTTCCTTACACACTCGCAGGTACAGTTCTTACATATGTGCTGACGCGAAATGTGACAAAAGCGCTGTCAATTCTTATGGTTGATTTTTCCTGTGCTTTGAAGCTTGCAATGCCTATTTCAGTGCTTGCGGCGATCCGTGAGGCGAATGCCAGCCATATTACTGTAAAGGGCGGAAAATTCCTTGAAGCAGTGGCAGAGGCGGATACGATCGTATTTGACAAAACAGGTACATTAACAAAAGCACAGCCGACAGTTGCAGATGTCATTTCTTTTAATGATGATTCAAAAGACAATCTTCTCAGACTTGCTGCATGCATGGAAGAACACTTCCCTCATTCTATGGCGAAAGCAGTCATGGATGCGGCAAAAGACCGTGGGCTTACGCATGAAGAGATGCATTCAAAAGTAGAATATATTGTGGCACATGGAATTTCCACAACAGTAGATGGAAGAAAAACAATTATAGGCAGTTATCATTTTGTTTTTGAAGATGAAAAATGCACGATTCCAGCGGGCAAAGAAGAGTTGTTTAAGAATCTTCCAGAAGAATACTCGCACCTGTATCTTGGTATTGAAGGGGAACTTGCAGCCGTGATCTGCATTGAAGATCCACTTCGCCCGGAAGCACCAGAGGTGATAAAAGCACTTCGAAAGGCCGGATTTACACAGATCGTAATGATGACTGGAGACAGTGACCGGACAGCAAGAGCAATCGCAGCAAAGGTTGGTGTTGACAAATATTATTCAGAAGTTCTTCCGGAAGATAAGGCAAAGTTTGTGGAAGAAGCTAAATCCCAGGGACACAGAGTCCTGATGGTTGGAGATGGAATCAATGATTCACCGGCACTTTCTGCTGCAGATGTCGGTATTGCAATCAGTGATGGTGCTGAACTTGCGCGAGAAATAGCAGATATTACAATTGGAGCAGATGATCTTAATGTCATGGTGATTCTGAAAGAAATCAGTAATGGACTTATGATAAAGATACATAATAATTATCGAAGAATTGTGACGATCAATGGCAGTCTGATCGCTCTTGGCGTGGCAGGGGTGATTCAACCGACAACTTCCGCACTGCTTCATAATACCTCAACACTTTTGATAGGTATGGAGTCCATGAAATCTATACGTTAAACATTTGAGTAAAAAAAAGAAAGTTAACCGTGGAAAACTCTTGACAGCATGCAAAAAGTATAGTACTATCATGGTAGTTAGAAATAACTAACATAAATTTACGGGTATGGCAGCATATCCGTAAATTTTAAACCATAAGTTAGACACAACTAATCAATAGGAGAACCGAAAATGCTGGAAGCGGAAATCATAGCACACTGTGCACCTACACTGGCGGGAATCAAGACTGCAAATATGTTTATGTACACAACTGAGAATCAGGAAAAACTTTGCATGGAAATTGATGAAGAAAACAGAATACTGAACAGTAAGGGCGTTTTTGTGGAGGTGCTCAGAACGAGTGAGAGTAAAGCTCTTGTTTATGTATATCGTAAAAAGAAACTGGAGTATGATCTTAAACGTGAGGGTGCCTGTACATTGTTGAAAAATTGTGGTTATGAATGTCAGGCTGCGGACTGCTGTCTCAGAAAACTGCAGGAACGTTTTTTTGAGAATGATTGTTTTCCGCATGAGGTAGGACTTTTTCTGGGGTATCCGCTTGATGATGTGAATGGCTTTATTGAACAGAAAGGCAAAAATTATAAATGTTGTGGAATCTGGAAAGTATATGGGGATGAAGAACAGACACAGGCGCTTTTCAGGAGACTGAAGAAATGTTCGGAAATCTACAGACGATTGTTTGCAAATGGACGATCAATTCTTCAGCTTACCGTTGCAGCATAATAAGAAAGGACAGGGTAAAATAAGATGAGTAAAATAGCAGTAGTATACTGGAGTTCAACAGGAAACACAGAAGCAATGGCTAAAGCAGTGGCTGAAGGTGCAAAAGCAGCCGGAGCAGAGGTTTCAACTTTTGAAACATCTGATTTTTCTGCAGATAAAGTAGACGATTTTGATGCAATTGCATTTGGATGCCCGGCAATGGGAGATGAAGTTCTGGAGGAAGATGAATTTGAACCAATGTTCAGTGCCTGCGAAGATAAGCTTTCCGGCAAAAAAACAGGTCTTTTTGGATCATATGGCTGGGGAGACGGTGAATGGATGCATAACTGGGAACAAAAATGCAAAGAAGATGGAGCTGTTCTTGTTGCAGATGGTGTGATCTGCCAGGATGAACCTGATGATGAGGCAGCAGAAAACTGCAGAGCACTTGGTAAAGCACTAGCATAAAAATAAAGCATGACAGGAGCCCATTAAAAGGGCTCCATTTTTTTACAACAGAGAAAAATTTCTGTCATCCGTTCACAAAACCTACATAAATTTCTGGTAAGCTAAAATACAAATGAGAGATGGAGGTATGAATAATGGAGACTCCCAAAATTCTTGTAGTAGATGATGAAAGCCGCATGCGTAAGCTTGTGAAGGATTTTCTTGAAAAGAAAAATTTTCGTGTACTGGAAGCCGGAGACGGCGAAGAGGCAATGGACATTTTCTACGAAGAAAAAGATATAGCATTGCTGATCCTGGATGTTATGATGCCGAAGATGGATGGATGGCAAGTGTGCCGTGAGATCCGTAAGAACTCAAAAGTTCCGATCATTATGCTGACGGCCAGGGGTGATGAGCGTGATGAACTTCTTGGATTCGATCTTGGTGTCGATGAGTATATTTCCAAACCATTCAGTCCGAAAATCCTGGTAGCAAGAGTAGAAGCAATTCTTCGAAGAACCGGACAGGATACAGGCAATGATGTGCTTTCTGCGGGCGGTATTGTAATTGACAAATCAGCACATCAGGCAAGTGTGGATGGAAAGCCGATGGAACTGAGTTTTAAGGAATTTGAACTTCTTACCTATTTTCTTGAAAATCAGGGAATTGCACTTTCCAGAGAAAAAATCCTGAACTCTGTATGGAATTATGATTATTTTGGAGATGCTCGTACAATTGATACGCATGTTAAAAAGCTGAGAAGCAAAATGGGCGACAAAGGCGAGTATATCAAGACAGTCTGGGGAATGGGCTATAAGTTTGAGGTAGATGAAGCATGAAAATGCCACATATATCTGGCGATAATACCAGAAAAAAGAAATTTCATCCACTGAGACGACAGATTGAACTCTGGTTCATTGGTCTTCTCCTGCTTTCCATGGTGGTTACGACTTTGATCAATGGGTTCTTCCTGGAACACTATTACATTAGCAAAAAGACGGAGGTATTGCAGGAAGCTGTTGAGAATCTGGAGTCATTGGAAATGACAACAGATGATTCGGGAAAATATAATGCGGAGATTTCAGATGAGATGTTTAAAGACAGCTCAGAGAATAATCTCACATGGATTATCATTACTGCAGATGGGCAGACAGTATGTTCCGTCGGAAGTAATGAGGATCTTCTGGAAGCCAGACTGGTAGGATATGCTTATGATCTGGATCAGAAGAAGGATGATCATGCCAAAGTACTCCAGCAGAACGATAAGTATGTCATTCAGCAGGTCAGAGATCGTTTCGCCGGAATGGAATATGTAGAAAGTTGGGGAGAACTGGGAAATGACTGTTATTTCCTGATACGAACACCGCTTGAGAGTATTCGTGAAAGTGTTTCCATATCCAATAAATTCTATTTTTATGTGGGTATTTTGATCATTATTGTCAGTGGATTTGTGATCTGGTTTGTTACAAAACGAATCACACGTCCGATCAGTGAACTTACTCTTCTTTCCACTAAAATGAGTGATTTGAATTTTGAGGCAAAATACCAGAGTCATGCAGGGAATGAAATTGATGAGCTGGGAGAAAACTTCAATCGGATGTCGGCACAGCTGGAAAAAACGATTTCTGAACTGAAATCAGCGAATAATGAGCTGCAGAAAGATATTGAGAATAAAGAACGTATCGACCAGATGCGTCAGGAATTTCTGAATAATGTATCTCATGAACTGAAGACACCGATCGCACTGGTACAGGGTTATGCAGAAGGACTCAGAGAAAATATATCAGATGATCCGGAAAGTCGGGAATTTTACTGCGATGTTATTATGGATGAAGCTGCAAAAATGAATAAACTGGTTCGAAATCTGCTGACCCTAAATCAACTTGAATCAGGAAGAGACGAAATGACAGTAGAGAGATTCGATATTGTCAGTCTGATCAGAGGAGTACTTCAGTCAATGGACATTATGATCCAGCAGAAAGAAGCGAAGGTCAGTTTCGAAGCAAAAGAACCTGTTTATGTATGGGCAGATGAATTCAAGATTGAAGAGGTTGTAACTAATTATACGAGTAATGCTCTGAATCATCTGGATGGTGACAGGGAGATAGAAATTCGTATACTTGTGGAAGCGGATCATGTCAAAATAACGGTATTTAATACCGGAAAACCAATTCCTGAGAAAGATATTCCGAATCTCTGGAATAAGTTTTATAAAGTCGATAAGGCAAGAACCCGTGAGTATGGAGGAAGTGGAATCGGCTTATCTATTGTTAAAGCAATCATGGAGGGACTCCATCAGGAATATGGAGTTCGAAATTATGATAATGGTGTCGAATTCTGGTTTACAGTAGACAGAAAGAATCAGTAAAAGAGCACAAATCAGTGACAGATGTAAAGAAATAGCTTTGCATCTGTCTTTTTTTGGGTTATACTGGAAGAATCAATGAAGACAGGATGTGAGAGACTATGATTGGATTAATCGACTATGACGCTGGTAATATTCGCAGCGTAGAAAAAGCATTTGCATACCTTGGAGAGGAAACGGTTGTTTCCAGAGATCCGGAGGTGCTCTTAAAGGCAGACAAGGTTGTTCTTCCCGGAGTTGGAAGCTTTGGTGAGGCAATGGAAAATCTGCACAGATATCATCTTGTTCCGGTGATCAGAGATATGGTCAGGAATAATACACCATTTCTTGGAATCTGTCTGGGACTTCAGCTTCTTTTTGAAAGCAGCGAGGAGACACCGGGAGTAGAGGGACTTGGGATTTTGAAGGGCAGGGTTCTTCGAATTCCGCCATCACCTGGTCTGAAAATTCCACATATGGGATGGAATTCTCTGCATCTCCAGAATGAGGGAAGGCTGTTCCGTGGAATTCCGGAGGACACGTATGTCTATTTTGTGCATTCTTATTATCTGCATGCGGAAGAACCGGAGATTGTCAAAGCGGTGACAGATTACAGTACTACAATCCATGCTTCAGTAGAAAAAGGAAATGTTTTTGCCTGCCAGTTCCATCCGGAAAAAAGCAGTAAGTATGGTCTGAAGATTCTGGAGAATTTTGCAAAAATCGAGAAGGAGGGTGAGTGAGATGTTTACGAAAAGAATCATTCCCTGCCTCGATGTTAATAAAGGCCGGGTCGTCAAAGGTGTGAATTTTGTGGATCTGAAGGATGCCGGTGATCCGGTTGAGATTGCAAAGGCATATGATGCAGCAGGGGCAGATGAACTTGTTTTTCTGGATATTACAGCATCCTGTGAAGAACGTGATACGGTAGTTGATATGGTGCGGAAGGTTGCAGCATGTGTGTTTATTCCATTTACTGTAGGCGGCGGAATTCGTACGGTTGAAGATTTCAGAAAACTTCTGCGTGAAGGAGCAGATAAGATTTCAGTGAATTCGGCGGCAATTGACCGTCCGGAACTGATTCGTGAGGCTGCCGAGAAATTCGGAAGCCAGTGTGTAGTACTTGCGATTGATGCAAAAAGAAGACCAGATGGCGGATGGAACATTTATAAGCACGGTGGACGTCTGGATACTGGTCTTGATGCGATTGAATGGGCAAAGAAAGCCGAAGCGCTTGGTGCAGGCGAAATCCTTCTTACCAGTATGGATTGTGACGGAACAAAAGCGGGTTACGATATTGAACTGACCCGGGCAATCTCGGATGCAGTCAGTATTCCTGTTATTGCCTCCGGCGGTGCAGGTACCTTAGAGCATTTTTATGATGCCCTGACAGAGGGCGGAGCAGATGCAGCACTTGCAGCGTCATTGTTCCATTATAAAGAACTTGAGATCAGTCAGGTCAAAGATTATCTGGCAGAAAAGGGGATCTCTGTAAGAAGATGAGAGGTGAAAGATAAATGGCTCCTTTATCAGGAGAGTGGCTGGATGCACTGAAGGGTGAATTCCATCAGCCATATTACACTAAATTATATAATACAATCATGCAGGAATATCAGACACATAAAATTTTTCCACCGGCAGATGATATGTTTAATGCATTTCATTTTACACCATTGAGTCAGGTTAAGGTTGTGATTCTCGGACAGGATCCTTATCATAATGACGGTCAGGCACATGGTTTGTGTTTTTCTGTAAAAAAAGATGTAGACATACCACCGTCTCTTGTTAATATCTACCAGGAACTGCACGACGACCTGGGCTGTTACATTCCGGACAACGGCTATCTGGAAAAATGGGCCAGACAAGGAGTACTGATGCTGAATACAGTACTGACGGTACGTGCACATCAGGCAAATTCGCACAGAGGAATTGGCTGGGAACAGTTTACGGATGCTGCAATCCGGATTTTGAATGAGCAGGATCGCCCGATTGTATATCTTCTCTGGGGCAGACCGGCACAGATGAAAAAATCCATGCTGAACAATCCGAAACACTTGATTTTGGAGGCACCACATCCTAGTCCGCTTTCTGCATACAGAGGATTTTTTGGATGCAGACATTTCAGCAAAACAAATGAATTTTTGATTCAGAATGGTCTGGAACCGATTGACTGGCAGATCGAAAATAAAGAACAGCAGGAAATTAAGGAGTAAACATGAACCAGAAGAATAATCTAGTAAAAAACGCGTCCTTTTTGATGATAGCGGCAATGATCTCCAAGGTCATTGGCCTTCTCTATAAGAGCCCGCTTTCTTCGATTGTAGGCAACATGGGAATGGGATATATCAGCCTTGCCCAGAATGCTTATATGATTCTTCTGATGATTGCTTCTTTCAGTATTCCACAGGCGGTTTCCAAACTTATCTCAGAACGAATTGCTTTAAAAGACTATAAAAATGCCCAGAAAATATTTCACGGATCACTGATCTATGCGGCAATTATGGGTGGCGTTGTGGCTATGGTATGTCTGTTTGGTGCGAGATTCATTATTCCAAGCAATCAGCCGAACGCAGTACTTGCACTTCAGATCCTGTCACCGACTATTTTTCTGTCAGGAATCCTGGGTGTTTACAGAGGATATTTTCAGGCTTATCGTAATATGATGCCAACCTCGATTTCACAGATACTGGAACAGATTTTTAATGCAGCGGTCAGTCTTATCGCGGCATGGATGTTTATCAGATATTTTACTGATGGTACAGACGGAAGTGTTGCAAAATGGGGTGCTGCAGGTTCTACAGTCGGCACAACTGCAGGTGTTGTGATCGCACTTCTCTTTATGTTTTTTGTTTATGGCGTTAATCGTAACGCTATTAAACGCAGAGTAAAAAATGATCATTATCATAAAGAAGAGTCCTATGGGGAAATTTTGAAACTGATCATTCTGATCGTATCACCGATCATCCTGAGTTCGTTTATTTATAATATTAACGGCTATCTCAACGGGGTTCTTTATTCGGAGATTATGGGAAAACATGGGATGAATGCGGACACGATCAGTATGTTGTATGCAGAATATGCAACATACTTTATGAGCATCATTAATATTCCGCTGACACTTTCCAGTGCAGCTCCGACATCCATGATACCGGAGGTCTCTGCCCTGTATGCAACGGGAGATATTGACGAGACAAGGCGAAGAGTAGATCAGACGGTGCAGCTTTCCATGTTCATTTCTATTCCATGTGCAGTTGGTCTTGCTGTTCTGGCGCAGCCGATCGTGTCACTGCTTTTTGGAGGAACAAACGGTGTTGCGGGAAAACTCCTCATGCTGGGATCTTTCACGATTTTACTGAACGGTATGTCTAACATTTCAAATGGTGTCCTTCAGGGAATCGGAAAACCGAAAATCCCGATGATAACTGCAGCTGTCGCACTGGTAGTTGATGTGGTAGTAGTAGTCGCACTTCTGATGTTTACAGAACTTGATATCTATGCATTGCTGGTTGCTATGATCGTGTATGCAATTGTTGTGTGTGTTATGAATGATTTCTTTATGAAAAAGTATCTGGATTATAAAAATCCGTGGAAGGCAGCGTATCTCAGTCCGCTTATTGCATCAGCAGTAATGGGACTTGTGGCCGGAGGTGTCTATTATGGCTTCCATGCTGTTCTTCCATCGAACATTATTTGTCTGGGTATATCTATCATTCTGGCTGCCGCAGCATATTTTATGGTTTATATTCTCGTTGATAAAACAGCAGCTGAGAGACTTTCCAGAATACCGGGAGGTACAGTTCTTGTCAGAATCGCACATAAAATCAGACGATAAAGAATAAGAATGCATAGATTCTGCATTCACAAATACGTTTCAGAAACACAGGACATCTGTTGATCTTCAGCAGATGTCTTTTTTTGACTTTATAAGAAATTACTATGTGGGCCGATATAGATTTGAGAATCAAAACAATTTGTGAAAGTTGCTCATTGTCATTTGTAAAAGTTTGTCGTATAATGTTACGGAATTCGATTTTGTGATCTACATTTAATAAGAAAGAACACACTAGATAATAAGAAATAAGTTACATTCATATCTGTATCATACAGCTTATGACGAGGAGGTCGATTTATTGAATACATATACATTGGGAATTGACATCGGATCTACGACAGTAAAAATCGCGATTCTTGATGAGAATGAAAAACTCTTATTTGCAGATTATGAGCGCCATTTTGCAAACATTCAGGAAACACTTGCTGATCTTTTGGAGAAAGCTCAGAAGGAACTGGGAGAGATGACATTGTGTCCGGTGATCACAGGATCTGGTGGTCTGACTCTTGCAAATCATCTGGAGATTCCGTTTGTTCAGGAGGTTATCGCAGTTTCAACTTCTCTGCAGAAGCTTGCCCCGAAAACAGATGTTGCAATTGAGCTTGGAGGTGAGGATGCCAAGATCATCTATTTTGAAGGTGGAAATATCGAACAGAGAATGAATGGTATCTGTGCCGGTGGTACAGGCTCCTTTATTGACCAGATGGCATCTCTGCTTCAGACAGATGCACCTGGGCTGAATGAATATGCGAAAAACTATAAAGCTCTTTATCCGATTGCTGCCCGTTGTGGTGTATTTGCCAAAACAGATATTCAGCCGCTGATCAATGAAGGAGCAACGAAAGAAGACCTTTCTGCATCAATTTTTCAGGCGGTTGTGAACCAGACGATTTCCGGTCTTGCCTGCGGTAAACCTATCCGTGGTCATGTGGCATTTCTTGGTGGGCCACTGCATTTTCTTTCTGAATTAAAAAAAGCATTTATCCGTACTCTGAAGCTGGATGAAGAACATACGATTGTGCCGGAAAATTCACATTTGTTTGCAGCGATCGGTTCCGCACTGAATGCGAAGAAGGATGTGACAGTTTCTCTGACAGATCTGAAAGACAGACTTCGTCATTCGATCAAAATGGATTTTGAAGTAGAGCGAATGGAGCCTTTATTTGCAACAGAAAAGGATTATGAGGAATTTAATGCCCGTCAGTCTTCCTACAAGGTTGCCACAGGAGATCTGGCTTCTTATAAAGGAAACTGTTATCTTGGTATCGATGCCGGATCAACTACAACTAAAACTGCTCTGGTAGGCGAAGATGGAAGTCTTCTTTATTCTTTCTACAGCAATAATAATGGAAGTCCACTGAAGACAGCAATCCGTTCAATTCAGGAGATTTATTCCAGACTTCCGAAGGATGCAAGGATAGCTTATGCCTGCTCAACGGGTTATGGTGAGGCTCTGATCAAGGCAGCCCTTCTTCTGGATGAGGGAGAGGTTGAGACAGTATCTCATTATTATGCAGCAGCGTTTTTTGATCCGAAGGTTGACTGTATCCTTGATATTGGCGGACAGGATATGAAGTGTATTAAGATCAAAAATCAGACAGTTGACAGCGTACAGCTGAATGAAGCATGTTCTTCCGGCTGTGGCTCTTTCATTGAGACATTTGCCAAATCTCTGAATTACAGTGTGCAGGATTTTGCGAAAGCGGCGCTTTTTGCAGAGCATCCGATTGATCTGGGAACACGCTGTACGGTATTTATGAACTCCAAGGTTAAGCAGGCTCAGAAAGAGGGTGCGGAGGTTTCTGATATTTCTGCAGGTCTGGCATATTCCGTTATAAAAAATGCTCTTTACAAGGTTATCAAAGTTTCAGATGCGACTGAACTTGGAAAACATATCGTAGTTCAGGGCGGTACTTTCTATAATGACGCTGTTCTTAGAAGCTTTGAGCGAATTGCAAACTGTGAGGCAATCCGTCCTGATATTGCAGGTATCATGGGTGCTTTTGGTGCAGCACTGATTGCCCGTGAAAGATATGAAGATGGCAAAGAAACGACCATGCTTTCTATTGATAAGATCAATGAACTGAAGTATACAACCTCTATGGCAAATTGTCGTGGATGTACCAATAACTGCCGTCTGACTATCAATAAATTTACAGGTGGACGTCAGTTTATCAGCGGAAACCGTTGTGAACGCGGAATTGGTAAAGAAAAGAATAAAGATCATGTTCCGAATCTTTATGAATATAAATATAAGAGACTGTTTTCCTATGAACCGCTCAGCGCGGATCAGGCAACCAGAGGACAGGTGGGAATTCCACGTGTTCTGAATATGTTTGAGAATTATCCATTCTGGTTTACTTTCTTTACGAAACTGAAATTCGAAGTGGTTCTTTCACCGACTTCCACCAGAAAGATTTATGAGCTTGGTATCGAGTCTATTCCGAGTGAGTCTGAATGTTATCCTGCAAAGATGGCTCACGGACATATCAGCTGGCTGATCAAAAAAGGAGTGAAATTTATCTTCTATCCTTGTGTTCCTTATGAGAGGAATGAATTCCCGGATGCAGTCAACCATTACAACTGTCCGATTGTTACTTCTTATGCAGAGAATATCAAGAATAACGTGGATGAACTGAAAGATCCGAGTATTACGTTTATGAATCCATTTATGGCATTTACTACAGAGGCTGTTCTGACAGACCGTCTGGTACAGGTGTTTAAGGATATTCCGGCAGATGAAGTTAAGGCTGCTGCTCATGCGGCATGGGAAGAACTTGCCCAGGTACGTGCTGATGTAGAGAAAAAAGGAGAGGAAACTCTTCAGTATCTTAAGGAGACCGGACGAAGAGGAATTGTTCTCGCAGGACGTCCGTATCATATTGATCCAGAAATCCATCATGGTATCCCGGATCTGATCAACAGCTATGGTATTGCAGTATTTACGGAAGATTCCATTTCTCACCTTGCAAAGATTGAGAGACCGATCCGTGTTAATGATCAGTGGATGTATCATTCGCGTCTGTATGCGGCTGCGAACTTTGTTAAGACACAGGATAATCTGGATCTGATCCAGCTGAATTCTTTTGGATGTGGTCTGGACGCGGTTACAACAGATGAAGTATATGAGATTCTGGATGGCAGCGGCAAGATTTATACCTGTCTCAAGATTGACGAGGTAAATAACCTCGGTGCGGCAAGAATACGTGTACGTTCTCTGCTTGCAGCTCTTCGTGCAAAAGATGCCCAGCACAAGGAACGTAAGATCAACCCGTCATCTATTGAAAAAGTTGTATTTACCAAACAGATGCGTAAGGATTATACAATTCTTTGCCCGCAGATGTCACCCTTCCATTTTGGTATCCTGCAGGCTGCATTTAATTCCTGTGGTTATAATATAGAAGTCCTTCCGAATGACAACAAGCATGCGGTAGATGTGGGACTTAAATATGTTAACAATGATGCATGTTATCCATCTCTGATGGTTGTTGGCCAGATTATGGATGCACTTCTTTCCGGTAAATATGATCTTAACAAAACAGCAGTCATCATGTCACAGACAGGTGGCGGATGTCGTGCTTCCAACTATATTGCATTTATCCGTCGTGCACTTAAGAAGGCCGGTATGGAACAGGTGCCGGTTATTTCTCTTAATCTGAGTAAGCTTGAGAGTAATCCGGGATTTAAACTGACTCTTCCGCTGATCAAACGTGTCTGCTATGGTGCAGTCTTCGGTGATATTCTGATGAAATGTGTCTATCGTATGCGCCCATATGAGCTGGAAGAGGGAATCGTTAATCGTAAATTCAAGATCTGGGAGCAGAGAGCAATCAGTTTCCTGACTGGCGGCAGTGTCAGTCACAGTCAGTTTAAAAAAATGTGTTATGAAATGGTTCATGAATTTGATTTGATTCCGATCAGCGATGAGAGAAAGCCTCGCGTTGGTATTGTAGGTGAGATTCTTGTTAAATTCATGCCAGCTGCAAATAATCATCTGGCAGAGCTTTTGGAAGCAGAAGGTGCAGAGGCAGTCTGCCCTGATCTGATTGATTTTATTAATTATTGTTTTTATAATCAGAATTTTAAATGTGAATTTCTTGGATTTAAGAAAAATAAAGCAACTGTGGCAAACTGGGGAATCAAGGCAATCGAATGGCTGCGTAAGCCTATGAATGATGCACTTGCACAGAGTCGCCATTTTACACCTTCTGCAGATATTGCAGAACTGGCTAAGATGGCAGAGCCGATCGTTTCTCCTGGAAACCAGACTGGTGAAGGATGGTTTCTTACCGGTGAGATGATGGAGCTTATTCATGGTGGTGTGCCGAATATTGTTTGTATCCAGCCATTTGGCTGTCTGCCGAACCATATCGTAGGTAAAGGCGTAATTAAAGAAATCCGAAGAGAACATCCTGAGGCAAATATTGTAGCGATTGACTACGATCCAGGAGCAAGTGAAGTAAACCAGCTGAACAGAATTAAACTGATGCTGTCAACGGCTGTTAAAAACTTAAATAAAGAGTAATAAAAAACCGCCAGTCTGATTGAAGTACTGGCGGTTTTTGAAATGATCACAGTGCATCAAAGTCCCACTGTGGCGGGATGGAATCAGGATCAGTACCGAATACACCTTTATAAAGGTTCTGGTACAGGGTACCGATGCTGGTTTCACATTCGCGAAGGTCTTCGAGGATATAGTTCTCATCTGCTATAAGAATATCATATCCTTTCTGATAGTTTCCTGTCATTGCCAATGCGCTCATATAGTCGTATTTGATTCGACTGTCGAGTTTGATTTCTTCTGGAAGTTCAGAATATGCATCCAGCAATTCCTGTCCGGAATTGAGTATCAAAAACTGCTGAAATGCCTCTTTTACATATGTAAGGTCAAAGTTTCTCATAGATAATCCATGCTTGATATAGTTTACAGCTGCTGCAGGATCATCATGATTTAAAATACCAAGCGCATGGCAGGACCATGGATTACTTTGTAATTCTTCTGAGGTCATAAGTTCTTTTTTTGCACGAGAAATATGTCCAAAATACCAGTACATCAGACCGAGCTGATAATGTGCATACCAATTGTCTTTCTCAGATTTACATACAGCTTTTTTTAATGCCTGATAGAATACCTGACTGCACTGGAAATCTTCAGGTACGCTGGCTGCGTCTTTTTTCGGTAAAGCTCCGGTTTTCAAGAAGTCAGCCCATACGCTGGAGTATTCTTCAGTACATTTTCCAAAATCCAGATGTTCGGAAAGCCGACGGCCACCGGAAAAATCACTTTCCAGATTTTTTAATGCACCATATTCACTGCCTTTATAAACAACTTTGCCAGGTGTCAGAGCAGTCTTTTTGGTTTCTTTAAGGAGTGTTTCGAGTCTGGCTGGTGAAACATGGTTATAAACATGAGCTGTTGCTTCTTTTTGCAAAGATTCAAAGCTGCTGTTTGGAGCAGAGAGCTGGATGGCACCATATTGTTCGATCCATTCCCATGCAGTATGAGGTGCCATGGGAATGCATCCGTACTGTGTTTTGCCAAGTCCTGCCTGAATCTCGATATATCTTCCTGCATCTTTGGTGAGAAAAGCCTGCCAGCGATCGGAGCCTTTATTATGTCCCCATGAAAAAAGTTTTCGTGAACGAAGCCGTTTGGTAGAAACGTGAAGAAGACCATAACCATCTTTGTTGACATTGGCGATAAACTTAGGATTTTCTTCTGGAATATCAAAGAAATAATCAATCTGATCCGGAATGGATTCATATAAGGAAATATCATTGCCATGTACAAATGGGATCTGAGTCTTATAAACATTCCAGTTTTCAACAGTATATGCTTCGTTTGCAGGAACTACAATCCGTCCGCCTTCGTATTCCGGAACAGCCATGTTACTCCACCAGTACATCGGCATGACATCTTTACTATGGTTAACAATTCTCATACGGCAATTGAGTAATGTATCCATTTCGCCTAACCAGAAATCCATCTGATATTCAACTTCCCGGATACGTTCATATGCATACATACGGAGTACAGGTACATCATTTTCATTTTTTAACGCTGCAGTAAAAAGCTGCTCAGTAGTAAGCGGAGAATGTCCGATCACACCAATGTTCCATTCAACACCGCCACTGAACCATGCATTTCGCACGGCAAGATTGCTGAAGCGGATCACATCATTTGTATAAAGAAGATTTGTTCCGGTTTTCTTATCAATAAGAGTCCACAGACGTCCACCCAGTTCCGGTAAAAAAACAGCTTTAATAAAGTTATTCTCAAGGACGGCAGTTTTTGTGTCCTGCAGTTCGAGTTTTCTGCTATAGGTATTCAGCTGCCTGTAAGGATACGCAGATGGAAGTGTTCCATATCCTTCAAAGATTTCATCATCCTCATTCAAATGAAAAGTAAGATTGTTCTGAAAAATCAAGTCTCCGCCCAGGTCCGGAACAGAAGCAGGAATCCCCATACTCCCACGCAGCATCTGTATTGTTTCAAATCTCAATTCAGGTTTCATTGTCAATTCCCCCAATATCATAATATTTGATTTATCAGATTATATCATACAGGAATCTGTAAGTCTTTATATTATATACTCAATAATTGTCATGTCGTAACTGTTCAGTACCCTCACAGTTACGAGTCAAAATGCATTCCAAATCACCTTCGGTGATGGCATTTTGCCTTGTATGTCTCGGGATTTTGGCAAAAAACATGCCAAAACACCTCGCGGGATACTACCTTCTGAATAGTTACGTCATGTCTATATTTACTCAAACATACCTCTTTACCAGTTATCCCTATTCTGTTATACTTAGCAAAGAGTGTTTCGGACATTCTTGAAAAAAACAGAAAGAGGAAATAAAATGGCAAAATATACATTAATGAAAACAGAGGGTCGTGCGAAACGTGCACAGTTTGAAACTGTACACGGAACTATTCAGACTCCCGTATTCATGAACGTAGGAACTATTGCTGCAATCAAAGGAGCCGTTTCTACACAGGATCTTTACGATATCGGTACGCAGGTAGAACTTTCTAATACCTACCATCTTCACGTACGGCCGGGAGATAAGGTTGTCAAACAGCTTGGAGGACTTCATAAATTCATGAACTGGGAACGTCCTATCCTCACCGACTCCGGCGGATTTCAGGTATTTTCCCTTGCAAAACTGCGCAAGATCAAAGAGGAAGGAGTTCATTTCCAGTCTCATATTGATGGACATAAGATCTTCATGGGACCGGAAGAAAGTATGCAGATCCAGTCGAATCTTGCCTCAACGATCGCAATGGCATTTGACGAATGTCCTAGCAGTGTTGCTGACAGAGATTATGTGCAGAAATCTGTAGAACGTACCACACGCTGGCTTGCACGATGCAAGACAGAGATGGCACGTCTAAACAGTCTTCCGGATACTATTAACAAAGACCAGCTTCTCTTTGGAATTAATCAGGGAGCTATTTATGAAGATATCCGTATTGAACATGCCAAAGAAATCGCCCAAATGGATCTCGATGGTTATGCAGTCGGAGGTCTTGCAGTCGGTGAGACACACGAAGAAATGTATCGTATTCTTGATGCAGTCGTACCATATCTTCCTCAGGATAAACCGACCTATCTTATGGGGGTAGGAACACCTGCAAATATTCTTGAAGGAGTAGAACGAGGAATCGATTTCTTTGACTGCGTATATCCGAGCCGTAATGGTCGTCATGGTCATGTTTACACCAATCATGGCAAGATGAATATGTTCAATTCCAAATATGAGCTCGACACACGCCCGATTGAAGAGGGCTGTGGCTGTCCGGCATGTCGCCATTACAGCAGGGCTTATATCCGCCATCTCCTTAAAGCAAAAGAAATGCTTGGAATGAGACTTTGTGTTCTGCATAATCTGTATTTCTACAATCATATGATGGAAGAAATCCGTGATGCACTTGACGAGGGCAGATTTACTGAGTACAAGAAGATGCGCCTGGAGGGTTTTGTAGCAGGAGAATAGAAATGATAAAAATACACAAAAACACTTGAAGTAACAGCTTTTTTTGTGTATGATAGTGTGTAGTGTTCCTGAAAAATACAGGGATGTAAGTCAGTAAATAGGAGGAATCTCAAATGAACGAAAGTACCGCAAGCATGGGTATGATGATTTTATGGATGGTTGTTATCTTTGGAGTTATGTATTTCCTGATGATCCGTCCGCAGAAGAAAGAGCAGAAGAGACTTCAGGCTATGCTCAACAGCATGGAAGTCGGTGACAGCATTGTTACCACAAGCGGCTTCTATGGAGTAATCATCGATATGACAGAAGAAGATGTGATCGTAGAATTCGGCAATAACAAGAACTGCCGTATCCCAATGAGAAAACAGGCTATTGCAGAAGTAGAGAAGGCAGAACAGGCATCTGCATAACTGCAAATGAGAAAAGAAGTGCTGTATCAGATGCAGTACTTCTTTTTTTGACCACAAAATATGCACATTATATATTAATACGTTCCAACTTTTATGTAGTAAAGGGTTGAAAAGTGTAAAAAAGTGCGTTATTATAATAACAATATTTGCAACGAAAGGACTCTGTTGATGATTTGTGTGATGCAGAGAGAGGAAATGAAGAGATGGAATACAAGATCGCATTGATTCCGGGAGATGGAATTGGACCGGAAATTGTCAGTGAAGCAAAGAAAGTTCTTGATAAAGTATGTGAGAAATATCATCATACATTTGAATATTCAGAGGTACTTCTTGGAGGAGCATCTATTGATGTTCATGGCATTCCCCTTACCGAAGAAGCAATTGCCACAGCCAAAGCCTCCGATGCAGTCCTGATGGGATCTATCGGTGGTGATGCAAAGACATCCCCATGGTATAAGCTTGAACCGTCCAAACGTCCGGAAGCAGGACTTCTGGCAATCCGTAAAGCATTAAATCTTTTTGCAAATCTTCGTCCGGCATATCTTTACAAAGAACTTGAGGATGCATGCCCGATCAAAAAAGAAGTAATCGGTGACAATGGATTTGATATGATCATTGTCCGTGAGCTGACAGGCGGACTTTATTTCGGAGAAAGAAAGACTGTTGAAGAAGATGGAGTAATGAAAGCAGTCGATACACTTGCTTATAATGAAAATGAAATCCGCCGCATTGCAATCAAAGCATTTGACATTGCAATGAAGAGAAATAAAAAGGTCACAAGTGTAGATAAAGCAAATGTACTGGATTCTTCCAGACTCTGGAGAAAGGTCGTTGAGGAGGTCGCAAAAGACTATCCGGAAGTTACACTGGAACATATGCTAGTTGATAACTGCGCTATGCAGCTTGTACATGATCCGGCACAGTTTGATGTTATCCTTACTGAGAATATGTTTGGAGATATCTTATCAGATGAAGCCAGTATGGTGACCGGTTCGATCGGAATGCTTTCTTCAGCAAGTCTTAATGAGACAAAATTCGGACTGTACGAACCAAGTCACGGATCAGCACCGGATATTGCAGGGAAGAATAAAGCCAATCCAATCGCTACAATTCTTTCAGCAGCCATGATGCTTCGTTATTCTCTGAATCTGGATGAGGAAGCAGATGCAGTAGAAGCAGCTGTACAGAAGGTACTGACAGACGGATACCGCACAGGCGATATCATGTCAGAAGGATGTAAAGCTGTTGGAACTAAAGAGATGGGAGATCTCATTGCAGCAGCATTATGAGAGTGCTATGCACGGAACAATCCGTAAGTATCGTATAGATTAAGTAAAGAGGAGATTATATAAATGAGAAGTGATACAGTAAAAACAGGCTCACAGCAGGCACCTCACCGTTCCCTGTTTAATGCCCTTGGATTAACAAAAGAAGAAATGGAACGTCCTCTGGTTGGAATCGTAAGTTCCTATAATGAAATCGTACCGGGTCATATGAATCTTGACAAGATTGTAGCTGCTGTTAAGCAGGGAGTTGCAATGGCAGGTGGTACACCAGTTGTATTTCCGGCAATTGCAGTATGTGATGGTATTGCAATGGGACATGTCGGAATGAAATATTCTCTGGTAACAAGAGATCTGATCGCGGATTCTACAGAAGCTATGGCTATGGCACATCAGTTTGATGCACTTGTTATGGTTCCGAACTGTGACAAAAATGTACCGGGACTTCTGATGGCAGCAGCAAGACTGAATGTTCCGACTGTATTTGTAAGTGGAGGTCCGATGCTGGCTGGCCATATTCATGGACATAAGACAAGTCTTTCCAGTATGTTTGAAGCAGTTGGATCTTATGCGGCTGGTAAGATTACAGAAGATGAACTCACAGAATTTGAAAATAAAACATGTCCTACCTGTGGTTCCTGTTCCGGTATGTATACAGCAAACTCTATGAACTGTCTGACAGAGGTCCTTGGAATGGGACTTCGAGGAAACGGTACCATTCCTGCAGTATATTCTGAGCGTATCCGTCTTGCAAAACATGCCGGTATGCAGGTTATGGAAATGTATCGCAGAAACATCCGCCCGAGAGATATCATGACAAAAGAAGCTATCCTGAATGCTCTGACAGTTGATATGGCTCTTGGATGTTCTACAAACAGTATGCTCCATCTTCCGGCAATTGCACATGAAGTTGGAATGGATTTTGACATCAGCTTTGCAAATGAGATCAGTGAGAAAACCCCGAATCTCTGTCATCTGGCACCGGCTGGTCCGACTTATATGGAAGACCTGAATGAAGCCGGCGGTGTTTATGCTGTAATGAATGAATTGAATAAAAAAGGACTTCTCCATACTGAGTGCATGACTGTTACTGGTAAGACAGTAGGAGAAAATATCGAAGGCTGTGTAAACCTTAATCCGGAAGTTATCCGTCCAATCGATAATCCGTACAGTCAGACTGGTGGTCTTGCAGTTCTTAAAGGTAATATTGCTCCGGATGGTGGCGTCGTAAAACGATCTGCTGTTGTTGAAGAAATGATGGTTCATGAAGGACCGGCAAGAGTTTTCGATTGCGAGGATGATGCAATCGAAGCAATCAAGGGTGGTAAGATCGTTGCTGGAGATGTTGTGGTTATTAGATATGAGGGACCTAAAGGCGGACCTGGAATGAGAGAGATGCTGAATCCTACATCTGCAATCGCAGGTATGGGGCTCGGTTCTTCTGTAGCACTTATTACAGATGGTCGTTTCAGCGGTGCATCCCGTGGTGCATCCATTGGTCATGTTTCACCGGAAGCAGCAGTTGGTGGACCGATCGCACTGATTGAAGAAGGAGATATGATCAGTATCAATATTCCGGAACTGAAACTGGAAGTAAAAGTCTCTGATGAAGAAATGGCAGCAAGAAAAGCAAAATGGCAGCCACGTGAGCCTAAGATCACAACAGGATATCTTGCAAGATATGCGGCCATGGTTACTTCAGGCAACAGAGGAGCAATTCTTGAAGTGCCGAAGGCAAAATGATTTGGAATGCGTTTTGACTCGTAACTGTGAGGGTACTGAACAGTTACAGATTTTATCATATGATAAACATAGGAGGAAATACAATGCAGCTTACAGGTGCAGAGATCATCATTGAATGCCTGAAAGAACAGAAAGTAGATACAGTTTTCGGTTATCCGGGCGGAGCAATCCTTAATGTCTATGATGCTCTCTACAAACACAGTGATGAAATTCATCACGTTCTGACATCACATGAACAGGGCGCATCTCACGCGGCAGACGGTTATGCGCGGGCTACAGGAAAAGTTGGAGTATGTCTGGCTACATCCGGTCCGGGAGCTACGAACCTGGTTACAGGTATAGCAACCGCCTATATGGATTCTGTCCCGGTTGTTGCTATTACTGCAAATGTTGGAAAACCGCTTCTTGGAAGAGATTCTTTTCAGGAAGTCGATATTGCCGGAATCGTGATGCCAATTACAAAGCACAGTTTTATCGTAAAAGATATCTCCATGCTTGCTGATACAATTCGTAAAGCATTTTATATTGCAAAGAGCGGACGTCCGGGTCCGGTACTGGTTGATGTAACCAAGGATGTGACCGGGGCAACTTATGAATATTCGGTACGTCGTCCGGCTACGATAAACCGAGAGGTTGAGACCATTCGTAAAGAAGATCTGGAAGTAGCGGCACAGATGATTGAGGAAGCTGAGAAACCATATATTTTCTGTGGAGGTGGATGCGTTATTTCCGGTGCGTCCAGGGAAATCAGTGAACTGGCACACAAAATTCAGGCACCGGTTTGTGACAGCCTTATGGGTAAAGGTGCTTTTTCAGGAGAAGACCCGTTGTATACCGGAATGCTTGGTATGCATGGAACAAAAACTTCCGATCTTGGCGTGACTCAGTGCGATCTTCTGATCGTTCTTGGAGCACGTTTCAGTGACCGTGTTACAGGAAATGCCAAGACTTTTGCCAAACAGGCAAAGATTCTTCAGATTGATGTAGATGCGGCTGAGATTAATAAGAATGTTGTTGTAGATGCGTCTGTGATTGGAGATGTCAGAGAAGTTCTCCGCAGACTTCTGGAAATGATTCCGGAAGAGCAGCATCCGGAGTGGATAGAACATATTCAGGAGATGAAGGCAAAGTATCCTCTGAATTATGATCATTCTCAGCTTACCGGACCATACATTATAGAGAAACTCTATGAGATCACAGAGGGTGATGCAATTATTTCAACAGATGTTGGGCAGCATCAGATGTGGGCCGCGCAGTATTTCAAATATAAAGAACCGCGTACTTTCCTGACTTCCGGTGGTCTCGGAACAATGGGATACGGTCTAGGAGCTGCGATTGGTGCAAAGATGGGCAGACCGGATAAGACAGTTGTCAACATCGCTGGAGACGGCTGTTTCAGAATGAACATGAACGAAATTGCCACAGCAGTACGATGCCACAAACAGCTTTTACAGATTGTTATGAACAATCATGTGCTTGGCATGGTGCGTCAGTGGCAGACACTGTTCTATGATCACAGATATTCACACACCGTTCTTGATGATGCAGTGGATTTTGTGAAAATATCGGAGGGCATGGGAGCGAAAGCGATCCGTGTTACGAAGATGGAAGAAGTAGAGCCGGCAATCCGCGAGGCTCTTGCAACAGACGAACCTGTAGTACTGGACTGCTGGATCGATCAGGATCTCAGCGTATTTCCAATGGTGCCGGCAGGTGCAAGTCTGAATGAAGTTTTTGACGAGGAGGATATGAAGAACAATGAGCAGAGTGTATAATTTTTCTGCAGGACCGGCCGTACTGCCGGAACCTGTGCTGAAAGAAGTAGCAGAAGAGATGATGGATTATCAGGGAAGCGGTATGTCCGTTATGGAAATGAGCCACAGAAGCCCTGAGTTTCAGAAGATTATTGACGATGCAGAACAGGATCTCAGAGATCTGATGAACATCCCGGATAACTATAAAGTATTATTCCTTCAGGGTGGTGCTTCTCAGCAGTTTGCCATGATTCCGATGAACCTGATGAAGAACGGAGTGGCTGACTATATTGTTACTGGTCAGTGGGCAAAAAAAGCATATCAGGAAGCACAGAAATACGGAAAGGTAAATAAGATAGCATCTTCAGAAGACAAAACCTTTTCCTACATTCCAGATTGCAGTGATCTTCCAATCAGCCCGGATGCAGACTATGTATATATTTGTGAAAACAATACAATCTATGGAACAAAATTTAAAACACTTCCGAATACAAAAGGCAAAACGCTGGTAGCGGATGTATCCTCCTGTTTCTTATCAGAGCCTGTAGATGTAAGTAAATATGGCATCATCTATGGCGGCGTTCAGAAAAACATCGGACCAGCTGGTATGGTAATTGCAATCATTCGTGAAGACCTCATTACTGAGGATGTTCTTCCTGGAACACCAACCATGCTTACATATAAGACACATGCAGATGCAGGTTCTCTTTATAACACACCGAACGCTTACTGCATCTACGTATGCGGCAAGGTTTTCAAATGGCTCAAAGCTATGGGTGGACTGGAAGAGATGCAGAAGAGAAACATTGAAAAAGCCAAGATTCTCTATGATTTCCTGGATCAGAGCAAACTCTTCAAAGGTACTGTAGAGCCGGCATCACGTTCTCTGATGAATGTTCCTTTTGTTACAGGGGACAAAGACATGGATGCAAAATTTGTCAAAGAAGCAAAAGCAGCAGGTCTTGTAAACCTCAAAGGACACAGAACAGTTGGCGGTATGCGTGCAAGTATTTATAATGCAATGCCAAAAGAAGGCGTAGAAGCCCTCGTGGCATTCATGAAAAAATTCGAGGAGGAAAATGCATAATGTTCCAGTATAAATGCCTCAATCCAATCTCTCAGACAGGTCTCGGCCTGTTTGGAGACGAATACAAGCAGACAGAAGAAATGAATAATGCAGATGCAGTTCTGGTCAGAAGTGCCAAAATGCATGATATGGAACTCCCGGAAAATGTAAAAGTTATCGCCCGTGCAGGTGCAGGTGTAAATAATATTCCGGTTGATAAATGTGCAGAAAAAGGTATCGTTGTATTTAATACTCCTGGTGCCAATGCAAATGGTGTTAAAGAACTTGTACTTGCAGGAATGCTTCTTGCCTCCCGTGATATCGTCGGTGGTATTGAGTGGGTAGCTCACGAAGAAGACAGAGAGCACATCGACAAACTGGCAGAAAAACAGAAAAAACAGTTTGCCGGATGTGAGATCAGTGGTAAAAAACTTGGTATCATTGGTCTTGGTGCAATCGGTGCTATGGTTGCAAACTCTGCAACACACCTCGGAATGGAAGTTTACGGATATGACCCGTATATTTCTATTGATGCGGCATGGAATCTTTCCAGAACGATCAAACACAGCAAATCTCTGGATGAAATTTACAGCCAGTGTGATTACATTACCATCCATGTACCGCTTACAGATAATACAAAGAAAATGATCAATAAAGAAGCCTTCACAAAGATGAAAGACGGTGTAGTCCTTCTGAATTTTGCAAGAGATCTTCTGGTTGATGAAGAAGCCCTGATCGAAGCACTTGACAGTGGAAAAGTAAAGAAATATGTTACAGATTTTGCAAATCCGCTGGTAGCAGGAAGACCTGGAATTCTTGTGACTCCGCATCTTGGTGCTTCCACAGAAGAATCTGAAGAGAACTGTGCTGTTATGGCAGTAAAAGAAGTAAGAGATTTCCTTGAGAATGGAAATATCAAGAATTCTGTAAACTATCCGAACTGTGATATGGGTACCTGTGTGGCAGTAGGTCGTATTACAATCTGCCATCAGAATATTCCGAATATGATCAGCCAGTTTACCAAGATCCTCGGAAGCGAGGGCCTGAACATTGCAGATATGACCAATAAGAGCCGTGGAAGTTATGCATATACCATCATTGACCTGGAAAGTGCAGCATCCAAAGAAGCTCTGGATGAGCTGGAAGCAATTGAAGGTGTATCTAAGGTACGAGTAATTAAATAAAAATGTAGAAAAGTTCATGATGTAATAATATAGAAAAGCCCGGTAGATTCAAACGGTTATGTCTGATTTCTGCCGGGCTTTTTGAGAGCCGATTGGTTACCGACTTTTGATAAATTCTTCGACCTCTTCGCGTGTTGGCATAACTCGCAGAGCGCCTTTTCGTGTTGTGATAAGTGATGCTGCAGCGTTTGCAAATGTAAGAAGCTCTTTCAGATTTTCAGCTGTGAGATCTTCAAGACCATGGTCAAGTACGTAGTTTAATGTACTTGCGCAGAAGGTATCTCCGGCACCTGTTGTTTCGATCGTGTTTTCCTGAAGAAATGGAGCCGCTTCCACACGCATGTCTTTATAATATGCACGGCTTCCATCTTTACCCATAGTAATAAGGATGAGCGGAATGTTGTATTTTTCCTGGATCATGGCAGCGCCTTTGTCATAATCTGTGGTTCCGCACATGAATTCTACTTCGTTGTCAGAAATCTTGAGAACATCGCATTTGGACATGCCATATTCAATTTCAGCCTTTGCATCATCAAGAGATTTCCAGAGTGGAGGACGAAGATTAGGATCAAAAGTAATAATACATCCAGCTTCTTTCGCAAGCTCAATGGCATGGCGTGTAGCTTCGCGAACACCTTCATGAGTGGAGGAAAGCGTTCCAAAGTGGAAGATACGGGAAGATTCAATCAGTTCTTTTTGTACTTCGTCCTTTGTAAGCATCATGTCTGCACCGGGATCACGATAGAAGGAGAAATCACGGTCACCATCCGGATATGTATGAACAAAAGCAAGTGTAGTATGATATTTCTCATCCAGAATCAGATTACGTGTATCAATACCAACTTCTTCTACAGCTTTTTTTAACTGATTCCCAAACATATCCTTTCCTACTTTTCCGATAAAAGCAGTTTTTTTGCCAAGACGTTCCAGCATTGCGAGAACATTACATGGGGCACCACCTGGATTTGCTTCCATCATAGGATTACCCTGAGAACTGGAACCGTTTTCAGTAAAGTCAATAAGAAGCTCCCCGAGAGCCGTTACATCAAATTGTCTTTTTTCCATGTCATTAAAGACCTCCTTATTCCATACATTCTTTGATACTATCAATTTATCGTAGTAGCTGTCTTTTGTCAAACTAATTTCGTTATATTCTTTATTTTTATGTGAAAAAATGATAAACTAAATACATGGAAATGCAATTGACAGCTGCATTTCAGAATGGAGGCATAAGATATGGCAAGCAAAGTATATGAATATATGGACTGGCCGGAGATTGAGGCAGTCGTTTATGCGGAGGAAGCATCACCGAGGGATCTTATGGCACCGCGTCTTACAGCAGATGGTGTCCTTGTGCAGGGATTTTTCCCGGACGCGGAGAAAGCAGAGGTTCTTGTAGATAAAAAAACGTACGAGATGGAAAGGCAGGATGATGCAGGTTATTTTGCAGTAATGATTCCTGGAAGGAAGATTCCTGCATATCAGTATCGAATCACCAGAGGAAAAGAGACGAACACCTTTGCAGACCCATACGCTTTTCCTGTACAGATTACAGAAGCTGAGGAAAAAGCGTTCTGTGCAGGTGTTTATTATCATGCCTATGAGAAGCTTGGAGCACATCCGATCGAGATCAATGGCGTGCAGGGAACTTCTTTTGCAGTGTGGGCACCGAATGCACTACGTGTCAGTGTGGTAGGCAGTTTTAATAACTGGGATGGACGTTGTCACATGATGCATCGTATGCCGATGTCCGGTATTTTTGAGTTGTTTATTCCGGGTGTTGAAGCCGGTGAAATCTATAAATATGAAATGAAACTGAAGGGTGGAACTGTTCAGCTGAAGTCCGATCCTTATGCAGCATGTACGGAACTTCCTCCGGGGGCGGCATCGGTTGTAGCTGACCTTCGTAATTTTCAATGGGACGATGCAGACTGGATAAAAGACCGCGTCAGATTTCAGAACCGTAAACAGCCGGTCTCAATTTATGAGACGAGTCTTTCCAAATGGAAAAATGCCGAAGAACTGGTTGCGTATCTTAAAGAACTGAAATATACACATGTAGAGCTTCATCCGGTTATGGAATACCTGGACGATGAGGCCGGTGAATACAGCACATTTGCTTATTATGCCCCAGATCGTCGTTTTGGTGAGCCTTCTGATTTTCAGAAACTTGTAAATGAACTGCATAAAGAAAAGATAGGTGTGATTCTGGACTGGACGCCATCTCATTTTCCGAGACAGGAGGGTGGTCTTGAGAAATTTGACGGCACGCCTTTATATGAAAATCCAGATCCATCCATGGCAATCCATCCAATGTGGGGAACGCTGCTTTTTAATTATGAAAGTCCGATGGTCAGAGACTTCCTTCTTGCCAATGCATTCTACTGGCTGGAATTCTATCATGTAGACGGATTAAGACTGGATGATGTGGATTCCATGCTGTATCTGGACTTTGGAAGAGAATATGGACAGTGGCGACCAAATATTTATGGAAGCAATGAAAATCTGGCAGCAGTTGAATTTCTGAAACATCTGAATTCTATTCTGAATAAAAAACTTCCGGGAACGATGACGATCGCACAGGAAGATGGCCTCTGGTCTGAACTGACCGGAAGTGTTGAGGATGACAACATTGGATTCACATATAAATGGAATAACAACTGGGCAGGAGATTTTCTGAATTATCTTTCAAAGGACCCGATTGAACGTCAGTATGTACATGATCAGCTGACACTTTCCATGTTGTATACTTACTGTGAGCATTTTGTTCTTCCGCTTGGAAGCAGGGAGACCGGAGATCAGGAAAGCTTTATGGAAAAGCTCCCGGGGGATGATGCGCAGAAGCTGAGCCAGATACGTGCAGCATATTCCTATATGATGCTTCATCCGGGATGTAAGATGATGGCACCTGACAAAAATCTTTCTGATGAATTGAAAAAATTTATTCGTGATCTGAATGAACTGTATGTTTCTCAGCCTGCGTTGTCTGTAATGGATGATGATTATGACGGATTTGAATGGATCCAGCTTATGAAATATGAAGAAAATGTTCTGGCGTTCCTCCGTAAGACAGAAAAACCAGATGAAACATTGCTTGCTGTATGTAATTTTGCTGCTGTTCCATATGAAAGTTATCAGGTAGGTGTTCCTTTTTATGGAAAATATAAAGAAATATTCAACAGTGACCGCAAGGAATATGGTGGACAGGGTACTGTGAATTTAAGAGCAAAAACCTGCAAAAAGGCAGAATGTGATGAGAGAGAGTATTCTGTTACATTTAAGATTCCTGCGCTGGGAGTGGCAATTTTCTCCTGTACACCAGGAAAGAAGCCGGAAAAACTTGCTGTGGCAGCCAAGAAACCTGTGACAACTAAGAAAACATCGCGCAAGACTGCCCCAAAGAAAGAAAGTGTGAAAAAAGTGGCAGCAGAGAAAACTACAGTAAAGAAAAT
>ERZ1034952.712-NODE-712-length-29661-cov-37.391948_pt1 | contig 29661 bp, 23 predicted proteins | sample MGYA00520625_ERZ1034952 | MGnify/ENA primary metagenome ERZ1034952 (study PRJEB33766, sample SAMN09781773) | gut metagenome | biome: gut microbiome | host: Homo sapiens | place: Madagascar | study: EMG produced TPA metagenomics assembly of the PRJNA485056 data... | reverse complement strand
GGAAACAAGCGCAAGCCGAAACCCTTAAACTGGTAATATCATGGATGCGCTTGAACTCTGTAACAAAATCAACATGGAAGCCGAGTCTTTAGCGGACTCAGGCTTCCCTCTTGAGGTATTTCCACAAAAAATGCAGTCCATCATCATAGACATGGTGGTGCACGGCAATTTCAAGGTGGATTATGTCGCCATGTCCATGCTGTCGGCAGCATCAGCGGCTCTTGGCAATACCTATCGTATTCACGTTAAGCAGGATTGGGACACGAATGCCGCCCTTTATATCATATTGGTTGGCAGACCTGGCATGGGCAAAACTCCACCATTACAGCTTGCATACAAGCCAATTCGGGAGTATGAACGAAAGCTGTTTGACAAGTTTTGCTATGAACTTGACCTATATGAGGCAGCATGTGCAACAAAGGAAAGCGGAAGCAAGGAAATGAAGAAGCCTATTCTGAAAAGGGTCACATTGGATGACTTTACATTGGAGGCTCTGGTATTGGAGCATTACAACAACTTGCGTGGCATAGCCATCAACTATGATGAAATTCTCGGACTGCTTGCCAATACAGACAGGTATGGGAAAAATCCCATGCTTGAACGCCTACTTTCCATTTGGAGCGGATGCCACTTGGAGAACACACGTGTCAAGAATGACCGCCCACAACGTGTAGAAGAGCCATGTGTCAACATCATCGGTACAACACAGACCAAACGAATGAAGGAACTGATGGCTTCCAAATTCATGGATACAGGTTTTCTTGACCGTATTCTGGTTGTATATCCCAAATCCAAGAAAGTTCCACACTGGCTGGATGAGGAAGACAGCCATGTGCGCCAGAGCGAGGCTTCAAGAAAATGGGCTGACATCATCGGGAAAATCTTTGGACTTGACTATGCAAGGTGTAATGACACAAATGAATGTTGTCCAAATATCCTTTATATGGACAAGGACGCACATTCCCTTTTCTTTGGTTGGTGGAACAGAAATGTGGATGCCATCAATGCCATAGAGGACGATGAAGATGTTGAAACGAGGGTGATGAAGCACAATACCCACGTCGCACGCATTGCCTTATTGCTCCAAGCTCTAAGATACGCCTGTGGCGAGAGCCATCTGCAAAGTATTGATGTGGATTCCATAGAAGGAGCATTACGACTCAATGAATACTGTGAGAATTGCTATCAACGCTGCCGAGCCTTTGTTGCTGAAGACACCTGTGATTCTATGTCCAAGGAGTTGCTGTATCTGTTGGAAGACAGTTTTGACACAAAAACTGCCATTAAAACAGGAATGGAGAATCTGCGTGTTACAGACCGTACTGTGATGAACTATATAAAGGAGCTTATGAAGTCTGGACTAATCACAAAGGCAAAGAAAGGATTTTACGAAAAAGTAAAGTTCGAAACAGGACAGGCAACTGAAACATAAACCAACCTGTTTTCAGTATTCATTTGTTTCAGTTTTTCAGTTGACAAGTGCGTAACTGAAAACATGAAAGAACTGAAAGCTGAAATTCACCAATAATTCATTTCAGTTACGATGATGAACGAGTATAGATTTCACTTGGAGAAATACAGATTGGGTAATCGTTACACATGCCCGAATTGTGAGCGCAAGCGTTGTTTCACAAGATGCATAGATGATGAGGGGGAAGTATCCTTCCCTGACAATGTAGGCAAATGCGACCATGAGCATAGTTGTGGGTATCACTATACTCCTAAAGACTATTTCCGTGAGCATCCAGACTTTCTATCTAAGGACAAATTGCCATATCCGACAAGAAGGAATATCCAACCGAAAGTCGTAGAAAAGCCTATTTCCTATATCGCCAACGCTATTATGGAGCGTTCCTTGTCTCATTACAGAATCAATCCGTTATACCAGTACCTTTCCAAGGTCTTTGGTGAACAAGAGACAGAAAGGCTGATGAAGATGTATCATGTCGGAACATCCTATAAGTGGGGAGGCTCAACCATTTATTGGCAAGTTGACAAGGATGATAAGGTGAGGACTGGCAAGGTCATGCTGTATAATTCCAAAGACGGACATCGTGTGAAAGAGCCACGTTCTTATGTTGGATGGGCGCATGCTTTTCTTCATTTTCCAGATTTCAACTTGTACCAATGTTTCTTTGGTGAGCATTTGCTGGCACAGCATCCCACAATGTCGGTCGCTATTGTCGAGAGTGAAAAAACTGCCATAATCGCATCCCATTTCATCCCCAATTTCATCTGGCTGGCAACTGGAGGCATGCATGGCTGTCTCAACCAAATCGCTGTCAAGGTATTGGGAGGTCGGGACATCATTCTGTTCCCTGACCTTGGAGCAACGGACAAATGGAAATCAAAAATTCCATTGCTGCAATCTGTTTGCAAAAGGGTTGTCATAAGCAACGTCTTGGAAGACAATGCCACCGATGAACAAAAGACCAAAGGTCTTGACATTGCCGACTTTCTACTGATGGCGGAAACACCGCAGATGGCGCTACAAAGGCTGATAAAGCAACATCCGCCACTCCAACATCTAATAGACAGTCTTGGGTTGGTGTTGGTGGAAGAGTCATAGCAGAGTGGATAAAGTAAGGCGAGTAAGGCGAGCAAGCCCAGCGTGAGTAGACGGACTTTCACAAAAGTCCTAAACATAATAGGGACTTTTAGATTCACATGCTGACGCTGTTCACTTAAAAAGTCCTTCTATTATGCTCAGGCTCCGCCCGAGACCTGTCTCCAATTATACAATAACTAAGTTACAAGCTCAAATGAAATTCTTATGGAAAGAAACATACCACGTGCCGCCATCCATGTAGGCACAGACAAGAAATCGTTCTCGTCCCAAGTGGGCAACGAGGCGGAGCGCAGAGGTTGGGACGAGAAGCGTTACCAACTCAAAAACGCGGATATAGACAAGAACAACCATTATAACTACTCACGCAAGAGACTCAACTTTGAGATAGTCAAGGGTGGAAAGATAGTGCCTCTTGGTTCCCAGTCTGTGCCGTTGCATGAACGCTTGCAGCACAGACTTGATGAACTTGGCTTCAAGCCGTATATGGATGCCAAGCGTCCCGAACAAGTTTCAAGGAACAGTCCGAACTGCACTGTCGGCATCATCTTCAGTGGTGACCATGATGTGCTTAACAGGCTTGCCTTTGGTGAACAGAAACTCAACACGTCAGATCCAAATGCTGACCACAGCAAGGTTGTATTGCAAAAAGGCATCTATGACTGGGCATTGGACACCTACCGCTTTGCATGTGAGAAATGGGGAGAAGAGAATGTCGTCGGCTTTGACGTGCATTGTGACGAGACAAGCATCCATGCCCATGTGCAGACCGTGCCTGTTGAACAAGTAAAGAAACGTGGGCGCATTGGAAGCAAGTACATTCACAAGGATAATCCAGAAAAGGTTCTCTCTACTAAGGAATGGAGAGCACTTCCAAAAGAAGAACGTGACAACTACACAAAATCGGAAGCGGCAAAGGGTGTTGTTGAAAGGGTCTCTTATGCCAAAGTGTGGGGAGAGCGAGCAAAGGACAAATCACAATACCTTTCCCAACTGCATACTGACTATTACAACAAGGTAGGACATAAGTATGGCTTGGCAAGAGGCTTCTCCTATGATGAACTTTCAGAGGAAGAGAAGCGAGGACGCAAGCATAAGAACAAGGTGGTGCTTGAAGCTGAACGTCAGGCGAAAGTCGCTCTTGACAAAGTGGAGAAGTATGCTGTACTTGCCCTAATTGACAAGAAGGAGCTGACCATTCCTTTTCTCAACATCAAGGCTCCAGTTCAAGAAGCGATGAATGCCGTAAAGAAAGAACTTGCCATTCCGATTCCTACGCTTATAGGACAAAAGGCGTGGCGTGAGGAGCGTGTGGCTAATATCAACGTGGCAATTAAAGCTCTTGTAGCAGCCATCAATGCAGAACGTGACAAGCAGAATGAAGATGTACGCAAGTCTGTCAACAAGACATACACTTACTATATGCAGAATCTCAATAAGCAGATAGAGGAGAACAAGTTGCTTCGTGCCGAGAATGATGCGCTAAAGACTGAAAACAAAAAAGTCAAACAACGCATCTCTCAGCTTGACGAGAAGGCTGTGAGGCGAGTGACTACTCAACTTGTCTGTGCGAAGGAAGAACTCGCCAGTGCCAAAAAATATAATACTACACTTATGGAAATGTACAATGATTTGATGGCTCGTTGGAATGCCATTTGGCAAGAGCCTGAAATGACTGACGCATGGAGACGCCTGGAAGTACGCAAGGAAAGAGAAGCAAAAGAAAAGGCTCGGCAAGAAGCCGAAGCCAAACGTGAAAGCATGGCTCGTCAAAATAGATACATAGGAGTGCTTGACAAGTTCATCCATGAGGGACATGAAGCTTTATCATCCTTTGCAAAAACAGACAGAGTCAACTTCAACGAGAAAGAATCGGCTTCCATATACTATGGCATTATGGCATCTGCTGTAAAGCATAATATTGGATTGGACTCTAAAGCCTGTGTAGAATCGGCAGCAAAAAGTTTATTATCTGGTATGTCGTGGCATGGTTTTACAGACTTCAAGCAGGAATGTGTCACCAACTGGACAAAACTCTTCGCCACGAATGAAGTTCAGTTCACAGACAACGCCATTGACAACTTTCTCGCTTTTGTTGACCACATGTCATGTAGCGCAGACACATACGTTTCACTTGGTGGCTCCAATGGCTGTGCCGACCAACTTACTAATTGGGACGGAACCCCAAAAGTGGGATTGGGTGCGGTTCTAAGAAAAAAGCCAAGAGGCTTCTCACAATAAGTTAAAACAATGAGTATAAGAACTTGCTTTGTTTGAAATTAGACAAAGCAAGTTCTTATACTCTAATCAAGGAAGTGTAGAAGCATCTATTTCCAATGGCTTTAATTCATCGAAAGTGCGATTCACAGAATCTAAAAATACGATTCTTTTGACATCAAACATTTTGCAATTATCAACAAAGGATTTTCTTCTCCATAAACATGGTATAGCTTTGCGAGTATTTGTATCATCAAACCCTTTATGGCATTTAACCAAAACATGGTCAGCCATAGGAGTTACTGTAAACAGACCTTTCCATTCAGAGTATCTTGCTGACATTTGTTCTATTAGAGTATTAAGCGATAATGCTATGACTCTTTCACCAGTTCCTGCTTGTTCTGGCTTATTTGTGACAGGTTTTGTTGATGCAAAATTATTATTGTCTTGCTTTATGGCTAAACTGAAAACGATAGATGCAAATTCTGTAAGGTCTTCTTTATCTGCAACCGTAACACCTGTATTGTTGCGCTTTTGTCCTGAGATTTCAACTATCATACATCCACCAAAAGAAGCTTCCAGTGTAAAGTATCTTGTTTGATGATATTTTTTATCAACAACAATTATTCCAGCCTTTGCACTTGATAAGGTAAACGGCTCTGGGAACCGAATTATTATCATATGCTTATCTTGATAGCTTTTGAAATCAGTACCAGAAATCGTCATCTTTTTCCATTTTATGATATTCTTGCTGTCATCGGCAAAGTTCATGAAAGTTGAGACGTTTTCCAATTCTGTCAATGGCATATTTCCAGTGTTGAATGCATTCAGAACTTTTGGAACAATGTCAAATGCTAAAGCATAGTTAGCCCTTTGTCCCTCTAATGGGTCTTTTTTCTTAAAAGGATTCCACATAGTCATTATCGTTTAGTTGCTTTGGACAGGAATAGATATTTGCGAAAAATGTGTACTATCATCCCATTGAGGAATATCAGTTATGTTAATATCAGGTAAGAGAAAATCCTCTTTGTTAGGATGTTCAGCCAATATAGCCTCGTCACTTATCGTAAGTCTTGAACGTATCTTTTTGAAGAATTTTACTTCGGCATATTCTATGCGGTTATCTGCTTCAATTGCTTTGATGGCAAGTGACACTATTAGTAACTGTTCTGTTTCATTCAAATCCACAGAATTTAGTTCTTTAAGATAAGATTGCAAGAACATTCCACCTTGCTCATTGATTTCTGTAATCCATGAGTTGAGGTACTTCTCTGAATCAACATCGTGGAAGATGTTGTCTTTTGCGCATAAATCTTTAACCATATCTACTTCCTCTGTAGCAATATCTCCATCACAAGCGATGCAACAGAAAATGGTTTTCAAGTATAATTCTTCTTTTGTCATAACAGTAATTATTTAAACGTTAAAACCTATACGAGGTCTATCATCGGACTTCTTCATTTCTTCGCCATTCATCATAGCTCGAATGCGCTCGTATTTGCGTAATTCATTGTTGCTAAGTGAAGGAGCAGTGTTTGTAATAGCAACTTTCAATAGCTCCATTGTTATTTTGCTATGTTGGCGAAGTGCATTTCGTGACGCATCATTGACTATCAGTTGTATATCAGCTGAGACATAACCTTGGGTCATATCAGCTAATTGATGATAGTCTAATCCAAAATCGTAAGGGCGTTTTTTCAAGTACAACCTGAACAATGCTATTCGAGCTTCTATGTCAGGCACACCAATGTAATACTTTTTATCCAAACGACCCGCGCGCAAAATCGCAGGGTCAATCATATTTGGATAGTTGGTTGCCCCAATAATGAATATGCCTTTTTCTCCAGTTCTATCCATTTGAGCCAACATCTCATTCACTGCACTTCTTGACATTTCATGCACGTTCCCATCATCTCGATTAGGAACAAGTTCATTCATCTCGTCAATGAAAATCACGGTTGGTGCGTTCTCCTCAGCCTCTTTAAACATCTTGGCAATATTCTCTTGCGTAGCATTAACATAACGGCTCTTTAGAGTAGCTGGCGTGATGCACATAAAATTGAATCCGACCTCTTCTGCAAAGTGTTTTGCAAAAAATGTCTTTCCACAACCAGGAGGACCATACAGCAACATCCCATTTGGAATAGTTACACCATAACGATGGTATTCTTCGGGATTGTGGAGAGGTTCGATAACTTCTTCACGCATTTGTTGTTTCAACTCTTCCATTCCGGCAACTGCGGCAAAACCTTCACCTTTCTTTTTGATAGCGGAAGAAACTGGCGTATTGTCGGATTGCTGTTGTGATAAAATCTTACGTTTCGTAGATTGGCGTTCTATCTTTACATCTCCGTCAATAGCCTTTATAAACTCATCTGCACTTTGAAATCTATCTTCGCTATCATAGCTTAAAGATTTTGCTATCACATTCAGCAGTTGGTCGTCAAGTTCATACTTATCCTCTTTTGTGAGTACAAGTTCTTTGTCTCGTTCTGCCAAGATGGAATCAATAACATCTTGCCCACGCTTTCTTGAAAAATCTAAAAACCAAGGCAACTCTCCATAAAGGAGATGGTACATCATCACTCCAACAGAATAGAGGTCTGTCTGAATAGAGCATACTCCAGAAAAACGTTCTGGCGCAAGATAGAATGGATTTAATTCATCCAAGTCTGGCTTAGTTGGTAACTGGTTCAAGAATCTTGCATATCCAAAATCTATAAGTTTCAAATCCTGTAATTCTCCAATGAGATTAAGGAAAACGTTTTGTATAGTCACCTCATTATGGATAACAGGAATTGGCTGTGAATGCAGAAATGACAATGCTGACAATACCGCCTTTGCTATTGTCTTTATCTCATAAACGCTGATTTCATCATCACGGATAATTCTCTGTGACAAAGTTTCTCCGCTTACAAATTCGGTGACGAACCAAGCATATTGACTTCCGTTCATCATCATATTGCCAGAGTCTATAAACTGACAAAGATTATGGTGATTCAACAGTTTGGCAATCTCAACCTCTATCACTCGACCATTATCATCAATCTGATTACGATTGAGTTTTGAGTAATTGATAAGTTTCAAGAAGCAGGTCTTGCCGCTTGTGTCTTTTACACGATAGGTTTCCGCATAAGACCCATGCTTATGCGGAAACGCTACTGTGTATGAACCTATTTTATCGTTCTTCTTGAAATGCATAAAAACTATATTTACTATTTCAATAAACCACCAGCATTGACTGCTTCTTCATTCGGCATAAGGTCAATAAGACCACATGCTATTGGGTGAAGTTTGTCAACAGACGGCTGATTGTTAATCTCTTCCAAACCTCTGTTGATAAGTTGGCGAGCTCGTGACGCGTCTTTCCAACGAATTGTTCCAAAACGATTATGGCAATCACGGATAAGTCCCATGCACTGATATACCAAAGTTAAGTGAACAAACAAACTGCTGATTTGATCAAGGATTTCACGACCAAGTTTAGCATCTTTCACTCGAATGACATTATCTACTTGACCACGGATTTGATTGACCAATTGAGCAGACTTGTCATTACCTAAGTCGTTTTGTGCTTTCTCCAGTCTGTCAAATTCTTCTCGGAGTTCTCTTTCTACACGTTGCCATTCTGTACTATCGTCAAGTTCCTCTATTTTTCGTAGAACTTCCTTTAAATTAGATTGGGTACGCATAGGGTCGTTACCACTTGAAGCTAATTCTTTTACAGCATCAAGTTCTTTATTCAACTCTTCGACAGAGATACCAGAAGAAAGCAATGCCTCAATACTTCTTTGAGCAGAACCCAATTCTTTGTTTACCCACGAAATAGCATCCTCAGAAGACTCACGTTTGCTTAAGTCAAGTTCTTTTTTTACCGTGAAGTCTACAGATGGGAAATACACCTCCATTGTCATCATTTCTGAGGAATCAACATGCAGAGTGATTTCCACATTGGAATTTTCTGGGATGAGCTGTTCAACGTCATCACCAGTAACAACCACATTAGATATTTGCGTATTTAATGCAGCTGTTTTTCCTTCGGCTTCTAAGCCTGATACTTGATAAACAGGTATAGACAATACGTCAGTAGAAACTCCTGGGCGCAATGCCTGTGTTGTTTTTCTATCAGGCACAACACCTACGGCAGGCAGAGGCTTGTTCTTTTCTAACCCTTTGGCTGGTAAGAATACACCACGCTTCTTGATGTCATTGTAAACTGCTATACCTATATTATAAGGAAGAGGTGCGGCACCTACTTTGACACCTTGGATAATGGTAAATTCAGAAGGAAAAACCTCAACAGCATTGCCTTGCTGATTATAAGCCTTTACTTTAAATGTGTTTGGCTTACCTTCAAGCAAGAATGCCTCAATAACATTGCCATTTGTATCTACAGAAGTTCGGTCACTTCTCCATGCACCATCTGCACGTTGCAATTCGACAGATAACTCGTTAGGACTATTGTTTCCTGTCTTTTCCTTGTCAATGCTGATGCTTACCCATTCTGATGATTCGACCGATGTTGATTCATAGCCAACTTGCAGGAACACAATATCCGCCTTTGCTTCCTTTTTAATTTCAGCCTCATTAATATTTGCGTCTATTGTAGAAGCATAAAGAGCAGCACCACGTGCAACTGCGGTCATTGGGTTAATACTGGTATCAACATTTTGCGTAACTTCTTCTTTCAACATATCACGAATTATTGGCGAATAGGTTGGTCCACCAACAAGTATGAGGGAAGACAAGTCTTTTCCAGTAAGTCCATTTCGTTCCAAAAGATTCTTACAAATATTGACAGCTTTTTGGTACTGTTCGCCAATAGCGTCGATAAGTTGTTCTTTTGTAATTGAAATTTCAAGGTCAATATCCTCGCCATTGTCATCTTGTCCCAGGTTTAAGTTGCGGTCATAAGTAGAATAATCTGCGCTGTCAGCAAATGACAATGCTATTCTCAGTTCCTCGGCTGGACCTTTAAGAGCATCCATTAAGGCTTTCTTCTTCCATTCCGTAGTCTCGTATGAAGATAGGGCATAATCTTCTTTCAAACTTGGCATAAGAATTTTGTTGACAACAGCTTCGTCAAGATTTTTGCCGCCAAGGTAGTTGTCACCTTCTGTATCGAACACAGTCAAAATGCCATCTTCGACCTTAACCAAAGCCGCATCAAAAGTTCCACCTCCAAAGTCAAAAACCAACCATTTGCCATCTTTCTTCTCACTTGACAAACCATATGCCATACAAGCAGCTATAGGCTCCTGTAACAATTCACACTGCTTGAAGCCTGCAATACATGCAGCCTTCATTGTGGCATCTTTTTGTATTGCAGTAAACATGGCTGGCACTGTAATAACCACCGAATTGACCGTTTCATCATTGATAAGGCTTTTCAGTTCTTTCAAGACCTCAGCAGAAAGTTCTTCTGGGGAATAGCTTTCCTTAGGCATATTCTCATTGGAATACTTCTTGTCAGAACCCATTTCACGCTTAAACTCCAAATATCCACTCTCTTTTGGAGGCTCATTCTTGCTCAAAGCCGTGATAGCATCTGAATATACAGAATCTTTTGCTTTCATGCCAATACGCAAGGCACGTTCCCCCTTCTTGTTCTTTGAGAAATAGACACAAGAAGGCAATGTGTCCATAAGGTTTTTAGTCTGTTTGATAACAGACTCACCATTCTCCATTCTGGCTATAGCCGAGTTTGTCGTACCAAGGTCTATGCCATAGTCTATTTTGATTCTTGCCATAATTATTGTATTTAAATATTTTGACTTACTACGATTTCTGCAGGTTGTATCATCTTGCCATTATAATTAACCTGCATCTTGATCATTCCTGTGATTATACGTTTGCCTTCTGGTAAACTTTCGTCTGGAACGAATCTTGTTTGAAATTGCATACCATCGTTATATTCCTGTCCGAGCAAACTAATGATTTCATAGCCATTAGCACGCACATTGTTTATCATACGGTCTTTTGCTTGAACAAGTTGTTTGTAACCTCTAACGGATTTATCCATTTTTGAAAGGTTTGTCTCTATTCTTGCTATTTCATCCGCAAGTTTTACCACAAGTGAATGGTCTGGATTTCCTGTAGTTTTGTTTGCAGACGGAACAGAAGCATCAAGTTGCTTTTGAACAATAGCAAGGAGTTGGTTGTCTAATTTTATCGATTCTTCTTGCATTTTAGTTTGGGCTGCTTGTAATGCCTCTTGTGCTCTACGAACATCTCCAATAGTTGATGTCCCTGATTTAATACGCTTCGTCAACCAACATGCTACACCTACTATAATGGCAAGGACAACTATTACGACAATGACTCCATACAATGTACGAGATTGAAGTTGATCTTGGTTGGTACGAACGTTATTATCTGTAGCGTCAATCTTTCCTTTTATATTTTCTCTGTCAGTAGATTGTGCTTCTTCTAAAGATTTGCACTTATCTTGCAAACTGTCAATAGCCAAACGTTGTGCATCGTTCTTCTTTACTAATGTTTGTATTTTGCGTTCTGCCACATGCTGGCTCTCAACAAGCTTTCGCAAATTATTATCTGCTTTTACTTGCTTGTTCTGCAAAACATAACACTTTTCTTCCAAAGCTTTAATCTTGTCTGTATTATCGTTTATCGACTTAGCATTTGCAAACTGACAACCAATGACTGCCAGTATCAAAAATGTAAACATCTTCTTCATTTTAGCTACATGTTGAAATTAAAAATATTATTATACCAATTGCTATGACTGCAATACATCCCCATGGCGTATCATCACTTGAATTTGATGAATTAGAACTGCTTGTTGATGTTGTCTGTCTATTCGCAGATGTTCTATTGGATGTTGACGAATAAGGGCGTGTTGTAGAAGTCTGGCTTCTCTGTGTCGTTCGTGAGGATAATGAACTTGATGTGTACGCAGATGTAGATACTCCTAATTGGTCACATAATCCTTTTAATATAGAACGATTTTCATTATATCTGCCATTCTTATATTCGGATTCCATGTCAAAGCCATCCATTATTTTTGTGGCTTTCCAAGCTTCTTCCAATACAGATTTTACATGGGTTATTCCAAGTATTGCCGCCAAAGTTGCGTTTGGATCATCTTTATCAGCACTAAATATAGATTGTGCTTCATTAACCTCTGCAATGATATTGCTTAATGCATTTCCTACTACTTGTGTTGAAATTTTAAGATAATAGGAATTAGATACGCCAAGTTTGCGCTTTATAGACTGAATATGCGGTTTCGTATTATTTAACAACGTAACAGCATGGCAAATTTTATATGGTAACAAACAGTATTTACGCAATTCCTCATGAATAGCTCTATCTTCCATAAAAACTTCAGATGGTGGTAAATTGTCAATAATCCTTTGAAGAATATCAACATTCTCTTTACATCTATCTTTAGCCATTTGTCCTACAGCAATGCTTTTTGCATATTTCTGCAGGCTCATGGCTTTGTGCGCAGCATCAGGCTCTTCAGAATCATTAAAGTAGTCAATTCCGCATTGCAGAATTTCAAGTCCCAACTTATCTGCAATCATTTGGTATTGCAAATCTTTCGTGGAGAGAAAACCTTTTAATTGCAAGATGGCATTCCTTGTATTTCTCCTTAATGTCTCTCCTGCATTTAGTCTTGCGTTTGAACCTTTTCCTTTGGTTTTTTGAGCAATGTTGATTGCCTCTTGTATGCTATCAACAAGAGGCTTAACAGCTTTTTCTCCTATATATTCTTTCCATGAGCTATTGGTAATGAAAGGCAAAAGTTTGCTTGCGCCTATTTCATTACAAAGTATATCAAGAAATGAAAAAGCCAAGTTTGATACGTCAAAATTTCCACCAGTTCCAATTATTGTAGATACAAATTGGTTAAGGTATTGTGTATTCCCATACAGAACTTCGGCACACTTTATGGCAGAGTCGTATCTGTTGCGTATTAAAGCACACACGATACGATTCTGTAAAGCCGATAAACATTCTCTTTTTTGCCATATTTCCTCAGCTTTATCTATTTCTCCTGCGAAAAGATGATTAAAAGCCACTTCATCTAATGGAGTCGTTTTTATAAACCAAAATTGAGCATGCAAAATTTGGTCTTTGGGCAAGGTAAGTTTGGCTTCGGCATCTGCTGCTGAAGCTTCTGTACGATTAATGGATGAAAGATATTGTGGCACATCTAAAGGAAAAGAAACTGACTTGCCCACCTTCAAAAACGCTTTCATGCGATTGTGATTAGCCAGTCTTTCCTTTGTAGGAGAGTTTGAATAGACTCCTAACTGACGATATGGATTGTTTTGTAGTATATTCATTCTAATTCCGTAAACAATAAAGCCAACCGACTCCCTTGTTGACGAAATCCACTCACTAATACATACGAAAAAGCGCGGAGCCGGTTCTGTCACTCGTTCCACGATCGATAGGCCTTCGCATTGCCCTGTAAGTCGAAACGAGCAACGCCGAAAGCCCCACGCCAGTGTAAGTATATAGAAAGCACTCTTGACAACAAACAATAGAATTGCCCGAAGCCAATGAGGGCTGTATATAATACACCTCATGAGGCGTTCTGCATTGCTTTGTTTTTGACTTACAGTTGAATTTGCGAAGTTCATCGATCGTCAAAACCAAAGCGTACAAAAACGCCTTTTACCATATGTATGTCTGCCCAACCTCTGCCCATCGGGACTTTCGGTATGGGTATAGACGTTACAAAGGTAATACTTTTACCTTGAAAACCACTTTGTTTTGCTGGTAAAGTATGATTTTAAGGTCCGATTTAACATTATTAAATATAAATATGTCAAAGAATTCCACTTTTGCGTGATTTTTCTTGCTAAAAAGTTTGTATTATCAATTATTATTCGTATCTTTGCTGCACGAGAACCCGCCAAGCCTCTCAACGATGCTCAAATGTGCGGGTCGTTTTTGTTTTTATAGGTATATGGCAGCAAAAATTCCGTTTATAAAAACATATTCCACACCCCATGAGTTAGTGCAGCTACTCAAAACAAGAGGTATGGAGATAACCGATGAAGAAAAGGCTCAGCATTATCTTTCCCACATCGGTTACTATCGTTTGTCTGCCTATATGTACCCATTGCTTTCCATTCCCAAGGAGCGACATCTATTCAAACGAGGAGTATCTTTCGGTAAGGTTATGATGTTGTATCGCTTTGACAAGAAGCTACGCCTACTTTTATTCAATGAAATAGAAAAGATAGAGATTGCAGTGCGTTGTGCAATCGTGAACTTTGGAACGGAAATGACAGGCAACCCTTTTTGGATGACTGATGCCAACAATTTCTCAAATCCGTCCAAGTTCAATCGCTCTATACGTCTTATAGAAGATGAACTGAACCATACAAAAGAGGATTTCATCAACCATTTCAAAGAGACATATACCAATCAGTATCCACCTTCATGGATGCTGACCGAGATATTGCCATTTGGTGTAATCACCAATATTTATTCTAACATCAAGAATAAGAAGATAAAGAAGCGTATTGCACAGTCATTTGGCTTGCAAGTTGCACCTTTTGAATCTTGGCTTACCATTATCACTGTAACAAGAAACTCATGTTGTCATCATGCACGTGTATGGAATAGGGTATTCTCTATTCGTGCTACCATGCCTATCAGAATGTCACGTCCTTGGATTACCTTGCAAACGGATCCTTTGAAAGTGTACTTTGACATGTGCATCATCAAGTACTTCCTCGACATCATATCTCCAAATAACGATATGCTTGATAAGGTGAACAGACTTTTTGCTACGTTTCCAGAAATAGATAAAGCTGCCCTTGGTTTTCCTTCTGGTTGGGAAAACGAACCACTGTGGCAATAAAAGGCATATGGAGTGACTACTAACCATCCCATATCGCCTACATTTTTGCAATTTCGGTGTGACAGAAGGTTAAAAACGTTAAATCTTCACCTTTTCGTATCTAAACAGAATCCATATTGTCACTTTTCTACCGTTTAGAGCGTATAATACTGATAATCAACTAATAATAGATACCAAGACTGTAAAGAACTAAAATCAGTCACTCTTTGTTCTTCAATTACCGAGATATCTAAGGGATTGTTTTCTGCTTGTGAAAGTTTAGAGTCAATAATACTTCCACATGGTATTGAATTTATTGGTGATGAAGCATTTAAAGGATGTAAGCATTTAAAGAAAATAGTTCTCCCAAGTTCTATTACTTATATTGGTAAGAATGTTTTTTATGGGTGTGATAATTTAAAAACTATTTTTGTTCCAACAGGTACTCTTGGCGATTTTGCAATTATGATGAAAGACTATTTGCCATTTGTAAAGGAGTATAATACTTCTAAAGATGAAGATGTAAGGGCTCTTGACAATATGTTGAATGGCAAAATTGATGATGAAGGAGTTCTCTACAGTAATGATTGGAGTATCCTTTATTTTCCTACAGAGCTACTAGAAACCTATGTTGTTAAGAAGGGTACCATAGGTATATCAACTGGAGCTTTTCAGCCTACTGATTGGAGTAATAATAGTAGAACAACTCTAAAACGTCTTGAATTGCCAAGCGATGGAGTCTTAGGAATCGGTGGCGCGGCATTTGCAAACAATGAGGAGCTTGAATATATTAATATTCCTAAAGATGCCTTTTTCATCTGTGAAGATAACCCTTTTGCTGGGTGTTATAAATTAAGAACTATCAAATGGGATTGCAAGCGATTTGTTAAGGAAGGAACATTAGTGTTCAACAAGGAACATACAGTTTTGTTTTCATGCCTATGTTCTCATTATGAGAGTTGGGTTACAAAAGTATGGTCACTTCTTTCTTTTGCTATAATATACGGTAGAATGCAAGTAGGCTTCTTTGTTGATAAGAAAACAGGTAATTTGTGTAGAAAATGTTTATTCACAAACAAGGAAGGTATTCAAACTTACGTATCTTTTGGGGTATACTTAGAGAACATAACTGTAGAGGAAATAGTTGCATCTAAAGACGACCTATTTGTAGTTCAAATGGAATCAGGTAGATATTTACTACATAAAAAACAACAAGTAATGGCTGAACAAGACAAAGTTGTAGTCTTACCAGATGGTCTTAAAAGTATAGCAGCCAATGCTTTTTATAACAATACAACACTGGAAGAGATATACCTTCCTAAATCCTTGGAACATGTAGGAGATGATGCTTTTTTAGGATGTTCTTCTCTTAAACACGTATACGTACCATATGGGGAGATAAAACGTTTTTCGATAATGCTTCCAAAGTTAAAGAAAATAATAGACAATGATTTACCATTTTAAAACAATTAGATATGACTACAAAATTTGACATAATTAAACTGAAAGCCCAGGCAGTGCTTGGCAATGTTGAAGCCATGTATGAGCTTGGTTTCAACTATTTATATGGTATAGGAGTTGAAGATAACATAGAGAAAGCCCATGAGTATCTTCAGAAAGCAGCGGCAAAGAATTTTGCTGCTGCAAAAAACCTATTAACAAACGTGTTTGCTGACAACGGACAAACCTCTGCTATCAATTCTGATTTCAAAGAAAAGGGATATGCAACGTTTAAGCGCATTTGCCAAGATGCCGATAAGGGAGACCCTAAAGCATTGTATATAAAATCTATTGGTAAACTTGACAATGACATCGATGATTATAGATTCTTTCGCGCAATTGATGATTTGACCAAGGCAAGTCAAAAAGAATATGCTCCTGCCTTATTCGCATTAGGACGCACATATCATATCAGCACACGAGTATCAGGTAAAAAAGCAGAAGGATTATCTATGATTCAACAGGCGGCTGATATGGAGTTCATTCCAGCTATTAAATACATGATGGCAAAAGCACCTGAATCTGTATACAAAGTTGTTAAACATATGTCAGAAGCCCCAAATGCAGACGGAGAAATCCTTTGCATGTTGGCTCATTATTACCAAGAAGGAATTGTTGTCGAAAAAGACATTAATAAGGCTATAACCATCTTCGAGAAAAGTATATTAAAAGGTAATACTGATAGCATGCTTGAACTTGGTTGGATTTTTGAACAGTCAGAAGATGTCCCTCACGACTACAAACGTGCATTTGAGCTATACTCTAAAGCTGCTGATTTGAACAATGCTGCAGCAATGAACAATTTAGGAACATGCTATAAAAAAGGTATCGGAACAGAGGACGATAAAGAGAAAGCTTTAGCCTGCTATACCAAAGCTGCAGAGCTTGGTAATATAGAGGCATACTGGAATCTTTATTTATACTATATGGACGGTATCAGCACAGAACGTAATTTTAAAAAAGCTGTAGAATGGCTTGAAAAAGGAGATAAAGCAGGAAATCTGGAATGTACTTTCCAGTTGACTATGCATATCATGAATGGTGATGGAATAGAAGAAGATGCCAATAAATACTTTATGTATATGCAAAAAGCTGCCAAAGGAGGTTATAAAGAAGCATTTGTTCGTTTAGGAGATTGCTACAGATATGGAATTGGAACCCAGCAAAATGGTAATTATGCTTTTGAGTGGTATAAAAAAGCATCAGAATTCTCACTCGACGGAATTGCCTCGTTAGCCAAGTGTTATACTTATGGCATAGGTATCCAGAGAGATGATAAGAAAGCCATAGAACTCTACAAAATTGCTGCAGAGCAGGGATATGCGCAAGCTCAATTTGATTTGGGCATTTGCTATCGTCAAGGAGAAGGTGTTGAAAAAGATCCTCAGAAGGCGATAGAATGGTATCTTAAAGCAGCAGAACAGGGACATGGAGACGCTTTATGCAATCTTGGAATCATGTATGAAAATGGAATAGGTGTTGATCAAGATTCAAGTAAGGCATTTGACTTTTTCAAGAAATCTGCTGTGGCTGGCTCTGTACAAGGTCAATTTTGTCTTGGTCATTTGTATTACTCAGGAAGTGGTACGGAGCAAGATTATGCAGAGGCAATCAAGTGGTTTAAAGAAGCAGCAGACAAAGGAGAACCTGATTCTATGTTCCATCTTGCCATATGCTACAACGATGGTTTAGGTGTAGAAAAAGATTCTAACAAGATGGCATACTATATGTATGCTGCTGCGGATAGAGGATTTCAGCGTGCAATAGAAGCCATCCAAAAGTATAACATCAGTAGACCATGATGGTTTAACGACTTTTAGAGGATTAGTAATATGAAGAAGAGTGAATTTAAAAGAATGATATGCTTATGCTTGGTCATAAGCATCACTCTATTGTCTTGTTCAAGAAAAGCATCCAATAAAGACAAGGGCTCTTACAAAGATGTCTGTAATGAAAAAAATGACTCAAGTTATATTACAATGGAACAGGACAAGGACGGTTTGTCAATGCAAGATTCCTCCAAAATAGAGATAACTACATTTGGTGTAAACCTGGATACCACCTGCAAGTTGGGAAATAAGGACAATACTGAAGCAGTTCCTAATGTCCCATCACTTTATTTTGCCAAAAGATGGTCTTATTGCAAAGTTGATTCCTGCAATACTGGATACTATGTGATAGGATTGAGATGCCCGAGCAAGTTATTGATTAAGAAATGGTGCAGTGATACAATATGGAAAGTTATGAAAAAGAATGGCTATAAAAATATAAAGAAATTGCCAGTCTATAACTATCTGGTTTCTGATAAACAGATTTCCAACTATTATCTGGATAATTGGAAGGGCGATTATGACCATTATCTTAACCAAAAACTTGTTTGCGAACATTTAGGCAAGTTCAAATCTCCAACAGAGCAATACGGATTATTTGTTTTGGACGTATGGAAGCATAAAGGACTTTACACTATGTGCGTGTATGATTGGTATGATATGTCTTCTTGTGGTAACACTGGTGAAACCTCATTCTATACAATTAGTTCCTATAGCGGCAATGTCCTTACAACGAAAGATATCATTCATAATAAGGATAAGGCAAAATTAGAGACGCTCCTAAAGAGAAAACTTGCTTGGGAAATTTACCAAAGAGGCAGAAATGATAAGCAGGACATATCATTTATAGACAATATAGATGGCATCGCTTTGATAAAAGAGGGGCTTCTTGTATATTTCCACTCGTACAATATAGGTTGTGGAGCAGAAGGACAATATAATATTGTTTTGCCTTACAGACAGTTGAAGGAAAATAATATAATTCTGAAAGTATTATGAAAATCATTTGATATTTTTCGAAAAGAAACATCATCGAAGCTAAGGAGCTGATGCCATAACGTTAATTACAATAGCATAAAGTATGTTATAAAAGATGTAAACATGATAAAAACATAAGCATTCTTTGATAAGAATTTAAATAGGTAACAAAGTAAGAATAGAACAAAATGGAAAAAGACAACTTTAGAAAATACAGAGATTTTTGTAAGTGTTCATGCTGTGGCAGAATACTCCCGTCCAGTGACTTTATTGAGAAGAATGAGACTTTTCAAAAGGTAAGTTATTCAGAGTGGGGACGTATGAAAATAACAAGGTATAATATAAAAGAAAATATATGCTTAGATTGTTATTACTATATGATACCAATAAAAAAGAAGTTTAACTTTGCAATAGGTATCATTTTATGTGCTAATCTCTTAGCAATGGGGATTTCTTTTTTTTACCATCACTTTGATAGAACGGTATACCTTTGGTGGATTGGAATATTACTTATAGCAACATGGCTTATATGGGCTATAAAACAAATATATTCAGATTCAAAAGCACGGAACAAAAATAAAGATAATCCTGTTTGTTTGCATACAACACGCCCGCTTGTTTCAAGAAAAAAAGAAAGAATGCAAGGTTGCTTAGGGTTAATCTTTATTATTGGAATCATCGTTGGTATTTATAAATGCAATTCTCTGCGTAAAAAAGAAATATCTGACTGGAATAAGAATGTTCATGTAACAATGATAAAATCTGGCAAAAAAATAGACATACCCAATGAGATTTTTTACAAAGAACATCAAAATATGAAAAGTAACATGTATTGTATTAATGATACCAAGAAGGTTCTTGCTATATATGTTGTAAATTATTCTTACAATTACACGACTAACCCATTGGGATCACCATATGTCACAGACATTATTAGGCCTGGAGAATACTTCTTTTGGTTGAAAGGGGATGAAAACTATATAGAGTTTAAAGAACCGCCTTATTCAAGGAGCAGTCTTAACTCTTTAACACTTAACGTTATCACTTACTTAGACTGTTTACCTAATTATGTAGAAATGTCGGATAGTATAAGGCAAATTATAAAGTGTGAATGATAAGTATATGTTCATATTTATCTTTATATATGAGCGATAATCTGTAGAAGAGTATAGCAGTGGTGCTATAACTCCTACAATATGTAAAGACAGTTTTGAACAGTTACTTAAAGGTGCCAAACAAGGAGAAAATTAGAACAATTAAAAAGTTGTAATAATAAAAGATGGAAGCAATAACAGACAAGCTAAAAGGTACTATATATGGTCAAGCCATTGGCGATGCACTCGGATTGGGAACGGAGTTCATGACAGATGAGGATATAGCTAGGAAATATCCTAATGGACTACAACACTATAAGCAGATATATCAAGACAGGCATCGGAAACGATGGAAAATTGGCGATTGGACTGACGACACAGACATGATGCTATGCATTGCTGATGCAGTAATTGAAGATAAAGGTGTCAATTTCTTAAATATCGCCAAACATTTCAAAGCTTGGGCTGAAGGCATGCCTATGGGTATAGGGTCGCACACCTATAAGGTTCTTACTATTGGCGACTATGCCGAAAAGCCGTTTGAGGTTTCGTATATGGCATGGAAGATGAGCTGCTACGAGTCAGCCGCCAATGGTGGACTGATGCGTACCTCTATCGTCGGACTTTTCCCAAAGGAGACAACAGCCTGTGCTGAGAAAATATGTCAGCTCACTCATTATGATCCAAGATGCGTAGGCTCATGTGTTATTGTTTCGGAGCTGATACATGCGTTGGTCTATGGCATCGAACCTCCTACACGCTACAAAATGAAAGATATTGCCAAGCAATATGATATGGAAATATGTGATTATATAGACAACGCATGGGCGGAAACAGATGTCAAACCACTTGTGTACCACGACAATTGTGGCTATACCTTAGTAACACTATCTGTAGCTCTATGGGCATATTGGCATGCCTCTTCATTCGAAGAAGGATTGCTTGCCGTTGTGAATGCAGGAGGCGATGCTGATACAAATGCCGCAGTAGCGTGTGCCATTCTTGGAGCAAAATACGGCTATTCGTCCATTCCAACAGAATATATTGAAGGTCTCTTGTATAAAGAGACCTTGGACAAAACAACAGATAGCCTTTTAAAGTTTGTTGCAGATTCATCTTGCTTTGAGTTTACAGATTAATTGGGTCATGTTGCCCATTAGGCAGAACACGCACCAGGTTCTGGGCGATAGACGACGGTAAGCAGAACACCAACAATAAGATCAGCTATACTTTAATAAAAAGTTCAGAGAAGAAAAGAATTGAAAAAATCAGTTGTTTTTCTTCTCTGATTTTTTTGTTTCAAATATAAAGTGTATCTTTGATATGTAAGTTAATAACAAATAAGTTAAATTTAAATTTTCTACTTATGAAGAAGATTGAAATTGTTAAGAAAGCAAATGGTGTTGCAGCAGAGGTTGATGATATTTGTTCAACAATTCGTGATGATAAGGTTTTTAAGAATTTTGGCGTGAAGATTGTGGAGATTCTCATAACTTTAATCAATTAATTGCATATTATCATGGAGGAGGTTGCGTAATTAGTGACTTTATTGTAGGTGTAAGATATTACATGATTAATGATGCAGATGATATTACATATGAGGAGGCTAGAGCAGATTTGAAGGTAATGAAGAAACTATTCAAGAGACTGCGTGAATTTGTAAGTAATATTGAAGAGTATAATGATATTTCTGAAGATGGAATTTCAGATGTAGTAGCTTTTTTGGAATGACAAGATTTTATCTCTCGCCTTTTTAATATATATTACTTGCCAATTTATATAATATTAAATGCCAATTTATATAATATTAAATGCCCATTTATATTATATTAAAATGGCAAGTAATATATAATGCTTGGAGAGGAGATTAGGAAGCGGTCGAGGGCTTAGTCGAGTGCCTCATGAATGTTCCTCATCAGGCCCGAGTATTTTGCCCTTTTAACGGCGCTACCTTTAAACAATCGGCGGTAGTCTTCTTCGGTAAGCAAGAGCCAATCCTCTCGCTTCATGTTGAGGAGTTCGTCAGTAGGCTGTAGCTCGGGAATGTCGGTGGGTTGGGAGAAGCGATTCCATGGACAGGCCGTTTGACAACGGTCGCAACCGTAGATAGTATCGCCCATCTTGTCGGATAGGTCGGAAGGGATGTCGCCACGATTCTCGATAGTTTGGTAACTAAGACAGTTGCGGGCGTCGAACTGAGTCTTTGCTGTGTTGTCAACAAAAGATAAAGCATGGGTAGGGCACGCATCCACACACGCATGACACTTGCCACAACGCGATGGCATTGGCTCGTCATAGCATAGTTCTATAGGCAAAAACAGCTCGCCAAGGAAGAACATGCTACCGGCATGTGGGATTATGAGCTGATGGTTGCGACCTGTCCAACCCAGACCTGCCTTAACAGCCCAATAACGCTCAAGTACTGGAGCCGAGTCGCAGAAGGCACGATACACGTCGAAGCCAAGTGTCTCGGCCAACTGACGCAACTTGCCCTTAACTACATCGTGATAGTCTTTGCCAAGGGCATAAGCTGCAAACTGTGGTTCGCCCTGCGGCAATGTATTGGCAGGCGCATAATTCAGCGCCACCGACACTATGCTCTGCAGGCCATCCATAAGCAAGCGTGGGTCGAAACGCTTGTCGGGATAGTTCTCGAGATATGCCATAGTGGCATGTCCACCCTGGCCTATCCACTTCTTGTACGAAGCCACAACATCTGGGTCAACGGCATTGGCTTTAGCTATGCCACATGCAAAAAAGCCGAGGTTCTTAGCCTCGGCTTTTATTTTTAGAGATAATTGTTTCTTATCCATACGAAGACAATTACTGGTTATCTGTACATTCTTGTATTGGCACACTCTTATTCGAATGTCTTAAACTCAAAGCCCTGGTCCTTGAGCCATTTCAACGAACGTGGAAGTGCCGTGCGGAGTTTGCCTATACTCCTTAGCGAATCGTGAAAAGTAATGATTGAACCGTTGCGTGCATACTTGCGCACATTGTCGTAAACCTCGTCGGCGGTGAGCCACTTGGAATAGTCGCGTGTCACAAGATCCCACATCACGATGCGATACTTACGCTTAAGCCAAAGAAACTCTGTATGTGTCATACATCCATGAGGCGGTCGAAACAGGTGCGAACCTATAAGGTCGTTGGCCCGTTCCACATCATCAATATACGTCTTAGCAAGATGTTTGAATCCGCCAAGGTGGTGATAGGTATGATTACCTACTTGATGACCGGCAGCAACTATCTGCTTATACAGCTCAGGATACTTGCGCACATTGTCGCCCACCATAAAGAACGTGGCACGAACACCAAACTCCGCCAGTGTTTGGAGAATGAAAGGAGTAGACTCGGGTATAGGTCCATCGTCAAATGTAATGTATACCGAACGCTCTGTATGATCCATTCTCCAGGTTGCGCTTGGAAATAACCATCGCAACCACATAGCGGATTGTTCAATTATCATCTTTCTTCGAACGGCTGTCCGCCTTTTGCTTGATACATTCTATATATTGCATTAGCCACGCCAGACCACTTTTCAGCCTGCTTTGTGTCAGCAAGCTGCATAATGTCTGCTATGCTCTGCATGATGTAGAGCTGGCGCATGAGGTCGTTCTGGCAAAGGTCGAAACGCGGGCCAGTAAGCTGAACATAATAGTCGGCATATCCCTTGGCATTGTCCCAAACCTGCATAAGCACACGCTTAGCATCGGCTTTCTTGCCCAACATAGCATAAGCGCGGGCAATATCGGCAGAGCCAGACATGAATGTATAAGGCACATTATAGTTGGGCAGCACCTTCTCGCACTTGCGCAAAGCCTTAAGAGCCTTGTCGTTCTTGCCCTCCTGGATGAGTTGCAAAGCAAGCTGGGCAAAGAGATGACGATGGGTGAAGCACATACGCATAACTGTCTCGTCGAGATATAGGCCCGGAGTTTCGAGTCCACCAAACTTATAACGGTTCATTACATTGTTATATGTCTTCTCCGTATCAAAGTTCTTGGCTCCATTCTTGTTGGTTGTGAACGGAGTGATGCGGTAGGCCAGACCCTCCTGAACGAAGTTGTCGCCAAGGTTCATATAGTTTTCAGAACCTACGGTTGTAGCCACATACAGAGGACGAGTCCAATTGCATTGAGCAAGCATCTCGAGCATCATGAGGTCGTTCTTGTAAAGGGCACGCTTGCCAGCGAGCGAGATAATCATATGGTCGGGTATTGTGTCGCTTGCCATAAGCATACCACTCTTCTTAACAGCTTCCTTATCGATGGTGAGATACAGAGTGTCGGTAGGTATAACATGTGTTTCGTCATCCTTAGAGCGTACCCAATACTTAAGCACATTCTTGAGCTCGAACGGATTGTCGCCAAGCTGAGCCTTAGCTTCAGCAGGATGCTTAGCATAGAAATCGAGTACCTGCTGCTTGAGGGACGGGTCTACCTGGACATAATCGTTAGTACCAGAGCAGAAGTCGAGACGTGGCCATGAGATAGGAACCGAAGGTGAATCGTAGGCAGGACGCTTCATCTGGTCGATGTACCAGTCGGTCTGCAGGTAAGAAAGGTTGCATACACGAGCGTCGGTACGCACACCCTCAGTCTCCTGATTGTACCAGAGCGGGAAGGTATCGTTATCACCATTGGTGAAGATGATAGGATTGCCCTTGTCCTGAAGAGTCATCAGGTAGTTCTGACCAAAGTCGCGGCATGTATAACGTCCACTACGGTCGTGGTCGTCCCATGTCTGCGATGCCATCTGAATAGGTACAAGCAGGCACACAACACCTACAATACCCGCAAGTGCAACCTCGTTGCCCTTGACGCGCTTCTTAAGCATATCGTAGATAGCAAGCACGCCCAAACCGCACCAAATAGCGTATGCGTAGAACGAACCGGCATAAGCGTAGTCGCGCTCACGTGGCTGCTGCGGAGTCTGATTAAGGTATAGCACGATGGCAAGACCCGTCATAAAGAACAGGAAGAATACCACCCAGAACTGGCGTATGCCACGTTGTCCGCGCCAAGCCTGCCAGAAGAGTCCGATGAGACCAAGCAAAAGCGGCAAGCAATAGAACACGTTGTGTCCCTTGTTGTCCTTAAGTTCCTGAGGCATCTTGCTTTGGTCGCCCAGCATCCAGTTGTCGATAAACGAGATACCGGTAATCCAGTTGCCATGCTCAGGCTCGCCATTGCCCTGCATATCGTTTTGGCGTCCGGCGAAGTTCCACATAAAGTAGCGCCAATACATGAAGTTGCATTGGTAAGAAAGGAAGAAACGTATGTTGTCCCACTGTGAAGGCATCTTGACAGTAACCATCTCGCCGCAACGGTCGTAAGGTACCTCGTTGCCCTGAACACCTCCAAGCCAACTCTCATATGCCTGTGCGTGAGCCGAAGAGTGCATACGTGGGAACAGCATATTCTGAGCATATACCAGCTTGTCCTTGTGAGAAACCACGAAGTAAGAATCCTTCTCGTCTTGCGAAGCCTTCTCCTTGCGCTGCCATATAGGAGCACCTTCCTTGCGCTTAGGAATGCACATGTTGCCATCGACATCGAAAGCCACCTGCGATGTGTATGCCTGACCGTAAACCAAAGGCGAGTCGCCATACTGGTCGCGGCTAAGATATGAACCAAGGGTGAAGACGTCCTCGGGCGAATTCTGATCCATAGGCGGGTTGGCTGCCGAACGGATAACGATAACCGCATAGCTTGAATAGCCAATCATAAGCATAAGCATACACAAGAGGGCTGTATTCTTGAAGCGGGCCGAAATGACCGGCACAAGCTGCTTCTCTACCTTGCGGCGATAGCTTAAGCCAAAATAGATAGCCACAAGGATGATGATGCCAATGATAGCAGCACCCCACTCTGTTCCACGGAAAGGAATGCCAAGCATACCTACCGAGAGAGTGAACGAGATGTTCTGACGCTTGAAGTTGCGATCGACATACGACTCATAAATAGCCCATATAACGATGGCTACAAGCAGAATTATATAAATAATCTCGCCTGTATTGAACGGGCAACCTAACTGATTGACAAACAGCAGTTCAAACCATCCGGCTACAGTAATGATTCCAGGTACTACACCATAGAGAACGCCTGCAACGATGACAAAAGAGCCAACCAATGCCAAGAGCGAACCCTTAAGCTCGATGTGTGGATAGCGGCGATAGCAATAGACAAGCACTATAGCCGGAATACAAAGCAAGTTGAGAAGGTGAACACCAATAGAAAGACCGGTCATATAGGCAATAAGCACAAGCCAACGGTCGCTGTGAGGCTCGTCGGCATGGTCTTCCCACTTAAGGATAAGCCAGAATACAATGGCTGTGAATGCTGATGAATAGGCATAAACCTCGCCTTCTACAGCCGAGAACCAGAAGGTGTCGGAGAAGGTATAGATAAGTGCGCCTACCAAGCCAGATGCCTGTATAGCAATCATCTTGCCGGTGGTCATCTCGTTCCAATCCTTAACAATGAGCTTGCGTGCGAGGTGCGTTATGCTCCAGAACAAGAACAGAATGGTGGTAGCACTAAGCAACGCACTCATTGTGTTAACCATGCGAGCTACCTGAGACGGATCGCTAGCAAACTGAGAGAATAGATTGGCCGTGAGCATAAAAAATGGCGCTCCAGGCGGATGACCTACTTCCAGCTTATAGCCGGTAGTAATGAATTCAGGACAGTCCCAAAAGCTGGCTGTCGGTTCAATTGTCGAACAATACACGAAGGCTGCAACCAAGAAGGTAAGCCAGCCAAGCACATTGTTCACTAATTTGTACTGTTTCATTTAATTAATTATATAAACTTGTTTTAATTCTGCTACAAGATACATATAGAATGCAAAGTTACAAAAATTTTGTTAGTATGAGCGATTTATGTTAGTAGTTAATAAAAATTAAGCATGATAAAACCTTGAAAAACAAAAAAAGGGAGCCAAACTCCAATTTGAAGTCTGTCTCCCCAACCAGTTATATATACCTTTTAAAGTATCATTTATTTACCGAAGTAACGCTTGTACAAGCCCATGAAGCCAGCGCAGTGGCGAGCCTCGTCCTTAGCCATCTCATGAACGGTATCGTGTGTAGCGTCCATACCAGCAGCCTTAGCGTTCTTAGCAATGCGGAACTTATCCTCGCAAGCGCCACGCTCGGCAGCGATACGAGCCTCAAGGTTGCTCTTTGTATCCTTTAACACATCGCCAAGGAGCTCAGCAAACTTGCTTGCGTGTTCTGCCTCCTCGAAAGCATAGCGCTTGAAAGCCTCAGCAATCTCTGGATATCCCTCGCGATCGGCCTGACGGCTCATTGCAAGATACATACCAACCTCGCCACACTCACCATTGAAGTGAGTCTCAAGATCCTTAATCATCTCGGCATTGGCTTCTTCCTTACGAGCAGCGCCAAGAGTGTGTACTGTAGCGAAGGCAGGACCTTCTGTTGGGTCGTCAAGTTCCTTAAACTTGCTTGCAGGAGCCTTGCAAACTGGGCACTTCTCAGGAGCCTCTGTACCTTCATAAATATAACCACATACTGTGCAAATAAACTTCTTCTTCATAATGTTATTGTTTTTTAAGTTATTGTATAATGTTATTGTTTGTCAGGAGGTTAGCTAATTTGGCTTGAGCATTCCTCCATATTCTGATTATCCTTTTCAAGACACTCTTTGCAAATGCCTTTATAGTAGAGTTGCACGTCGCTAACCTGATGTCCGCCTATCTCCTTGCACGACAACAGAGGAGAAACCTCGTCGAAGATGTCGTATACACGTCGGCAGCGATTGCAATAGAAATGAGCATGTGCGTTGATGTTTCCATCGTAGCACACCCGATGGTCGTCTATGGTAATCATCTGTGCCGCGTTGTTCTCGGAAAACATGCGCAACGTATTGTATACCGTAGTTCGACTGAGCGTGGGTATCTTGGAGCAAAGTCCGCGATAAACATCATCCACCGTTGGATGGGTGAAGTGTGTGAGCAGGTAGTGCATTATAGCTATGCGTTGTACAGATGGCTTTATGCCATGCTCAGTAAGTCGTGCTATTGCTTCTTTGTTGTTCATTTCTTATTTATCTTTATTACATTTACCTGTTTTTCTTATTCACAATGCAAAGATACAAAAGATATTTATATGAGCAAAACAAATTTGTAAATATTTCAATGTTTTATTTCTTTTAACCAGAAGTTTACTTATTTTAAATCATTAAACGCATATAACGTGTAAGAACTACACTTATACATATAATGTATAAAAATTAATTGATTAACTTTGCAGCATAAAAAGACATAGATTTATGAAGAAAGGACTATTCGCCCTTGCCTTGGGCACCTTCACCCTTGGCATAGCCGAGTTTATAATTGAAGGAATATTGACGGATGTGGCACACAACATGGGAGTATCGATACCACAAGCCGGACATCTTATTTCGATTTATGCCTTAGGCGTGTGCGCCGGTGCATTCTCGCTGATATTCATGCACAAGTATCGTCCAAGAAACATACTGCTGTTTCTTTCGTCGCTCATAGCCTTGGGCTCAGCTATTGCCACAATATCTCCAAGCTACGGTTTGTTGCTATGCGCCCGTTTTGTGCAAGGTCTGCCCCACGGAGCCTTCTTTGGTACGGGCGCAATAGTGGCAGTAAAGATAGCCGATAAAGGCAAGGGCACCAAAGCAGTAGCCATGATGTGCGCCGGCATGCCCTTTGCCAATCTTATAGGTGTTCCGCTGGGAACATTCCTAAGCCATATCATCTCATGGCGCATGCCATTTGCCATGTCTACCGTGATGGCTCTCGTTACATTATATATGATATACCGCTGGGTGCCAGATGTAGAGGCATTGCCCAACAACGGCATGAAGGCACAGTTCAGATTTATGCGAAGTCCTGCCCCATGGCTTATCATAGCCGCCACGTTCCTTGGTAACGGAGGCATACTGTGTTGGTTTAGCTACATATCGCCATTATTGCAGGTGAATGGAGGATTCAGCGCTGCAAGCATATCGCTACTTATGATTCTTGCAGGACTTGGTATGGTTGTGGGCAACCAGGTAAGTGCGTTTGTAGCCGACCGCATTCAGCCAGGACGCTTCACATTCTACTTGCAGCTGATAGCGGCACTTGCATTGTTGGCTACATTCTTTCTGTCGTCAAACGGATATATATCAGCCATACTGATGTTTGGCATATGCGCTTGCCTCTTCGGCATAGGCTCGCCAGAGCAATATCTTATAGTAAAGCATAGTGAAGGAGGCGAGATGCTTGGAGGTTGCTGTATACAGGCAGCCTTCAACCTTGGCAACGCCCTTGGAGCATTCCTTGGAGGCTTACCAGTATCAATAGGATTGGGCTACAACTATCCGGCACTTATAGGTGTGCCAATGGCTTTGGCAGGCGCAATATGCTTGCTGATATTCCACAAGAAATACGAATAACAGATAAAATCTCTTTTTTTTGTGTGGACAACTTAATTTTTCTGCATCATATTTCTTTTAGTTCTTGAAAGTACGTATTTTTTATAAGTGATTGAGAATGAGATAAGTTCTTATCTCATAAAAAGAAGAGGTTACGAATTAGAAATAAACAGGATGTAGCATCCTGCTGTGATTTGCATAACCATCCAAAGAACTCTTTCGGTTGCAA